>Ga0307933_1000073_pt1 | contig 88391 bp, 85 predicted proteins | sample OrgLakmetageno88_FD_201811 | JGI IMG/M metagenome (GOLD analysis project Ga0307933, IMG submission 201811) | Saline water microbial communities from Organic Lake, Antarctica - #88 | ecosystem: Environmental > Aquatic > Non-marine Saline and Alkaline > Saline | place: Antarctica: Organic Lake...
CAAATCGACCTGCTGGCTTAATACTCTCGACACGGTAGGTCGGCTGGGCGCTACCCTAGATTATATTGGTTAAGGGTGTTCAGACACCTCAAGTCGAAATGCATTGTGCGAGCACCGAGGCGTTGACTCGAACAAGTCAACGAACGACCTCATACGTCATTTCTAGCCGGAAAAGTTCTAATAATACTAGTGTAGGAATTGGCGATGAACTTGAAGGGTTTATCAATAATCAGGTGCAAGCTGGCCGTTGTTCTTCAGTCAGTGAAGTGGTGCGTGCTGGCCTGAGGCATTTGCAGACTGTGGGGTTTAAATTGGCAGCCCTGAGGGCGGCTTTACAAGCGGAACTCGATAGTGGCGAGGCGGAACCTTTCGACTTCTGCTTCATAATGCACCGCAGCTTCTTGAGCTTCCTCGGGAACCCCAGTTGCGAAAATGACCTTCATCGGGAATTAGACCAAGGCTTTGAAAAATGCTTCCTCGCTCAAACCTACATCAGTGCCATTTTTAAGTGCTTGGAAGCGTTTTTCAGCGAGTTCCAACCAGTCCAAATCCACTTGATTCAAGCTTTCGGCATTCAGGCTACGAAAGAGATGACTGGCCAAGCGTTCACGGTCTTCGGCGGGAAGAGCCATGGCCTGATCTTCAATCGTTTTCAGTTCGGGAGACATGATTTGGAATCTACCGTCAATCATGGTTTAATCAAATAGAATTTTACACTTCCACTTCCTGCGCATACTGGCAAAACCTCTACTTATGCCTTGGTACTTTTACCATGCTCTGAAGCAGCTATTTCCTTCGGGGCGTTTTTTCTCCTTTTTCTCGCTGATGTCGATCATGGGCGTGATGCTGGGTGTGTGTGTGCTGATCATCGTCCAGAGTGTGATGAATGGTTTCGGCGAAGGCATTCGCCAGCGGCTTACCGAAACGCAGGGCGATATTCGAATCCGCTCGAATGAGGTCATTTACGACTGGGAGAAAGTGCTGGATACCGTGCTTGAACAGGATGCGGTGGTGGGTGCTTCGCCCTTTGCCGAGGGTGTGATCATGCTTCAGCACCAGAACCGCCCGCAGTTTCCCTTCGTGCGCGGCATCGATCCGTGGTCGGAGGAAGAGGTGGTGCCGATTGAGAAGTTCCTGACTGTGGGCCGTATGCAGGACTTCGACGATGGAGGCGTCTTTTTGGGCGAAGGGCTGGCCTACACTTTGAAGGCGAGACCGGGCTCGGTGGTCGAGGTCTTCACGCCGCTGATGCTGGAAGCTTTGAAACAAGACGAGGTGCTGCTACCGCGTGAGTTTAAAGTAGTCGGCCTCTTTCGCACCGGCTCGCCGCAGGTCGATGGTAATACCATGATTACGACGCTGCGGGTGATGCAGGAACTCTATGGTCTGGAAGATGGGGTGCACGGTATCGTGCTGAAGCTACGACCGGGGCAAAATGCCCTCGACTACAGCGCCGAACTAGAAAGCGAGATTTTGCGCCCTGGCTTACAGGCAGTCAGTTGGATCGAATCCAACGAGGAGTTTCTCTTTATAATCGAGCAAGAGAAACGTGTGATCTCCTTTATCATTATTTTTATAATCTTGGTCGCTTCGTTTTCGATCGCCATCGCGCTGATGATGGCGGTGATCCGCAAGACGCGTGAGATAGGTCTGCTGGTGGCGATGGGCGCGCGGCCGCATCAGGTGGCTTACAGCTTTTGCTTTCAAGGCTTGGTGATTGGATTCTTAGGCACGGTGATGGGCATTTTGATGGCCGTGATCTGTTTGCATTATCGGCGTCAAATTCTTTCGCTCTATGCCGACATCACCAACACGCAGACCAGCTTTCTGGGGCAGTACGATGTGTATGAAATTCCGGTGCACTACTTGGCTTCAGACTTTATCTCTGTGACTTGCTTCGCACTTATTATCTCCACGCTAGCGGGGCTACTGCCCGCGCTGCGTGCCGCACGACTTAAACCCGCCGATGCCCTTCGCAGTGAATAGGAAGAAAATAATCTCATGGACACATCTTCCCCCCTACTCTTAGAAGCCAGAGCCCTCGGCAAGCAATTCCCCGGGGCGAACAATGCGATCTCTGTTCTGGATGGGGTGGACTTCGCACTGCGTCCTGGCGAGAGTGTGAGCATCCGCGGGGAGTCGGGCAGTGGTAAATCGACTTTGCTCAATGTGCTTTCGGGGCTGGAACGTGCCGATTCGGGGCAACTCTTCTGGCAGGGGCAAGATGTGACGCGCTATTCACTCTCAAAGCTGGCTGGCGCTCGCACGCGCTTCATGGGCTTTGTCTTTCAAGCTTACTACCTCGCGCCGGAGCTCAATGCGATCGAGAACGTGCTGCTCGGCGCTCGGATCGCGGGGAGGGTGGATCAAGCCGTTCGCGAGCGTGCGGAAGCTTTGCTGGTGCGAGTCGGCCTGAAGGAACGCATCACACACAGCTCGACCAAACTGTCGGGTGGTGAGCGGCAACGTGTCGCCGTAGCGCGGGCTTTGATTAACGATCCGCCACTGGTGCTGGCCGACGAGCCGACGGGGAATCTGGATGAATCGACCGGGGCGGCCGTGATGGATCTGCTGCTAGAGATTGCGGATGAATCGGCTAAGAGCCTAGTGCTGGTCACACACAACCCCAAGTATGCCGCCCGCACGCAGCGGCAGCTAACGCTGCATTTGGGTAAGATGGCTTAGGGAATGGACTCACAGGCCTAGCGAGCGCAGGAGCATTTTCGACAAGTGGATTTTACCCCTGCTTTCCCTTAGGCTCAGCGCCGCGCAGCACGTCGTCCAACTCTAGGCCGGTCATGGCCTTGATGCCTTTCAGGAGTTTCATGAGCGCAAACATCATGATGACCATGCTGGGGACAGCGATGATCGGCCAGCTCCACGCCATCATTTTACTGACTTCGGAGTTGAAGGCATCCGTGCCGCTGGGGCTGACGACGATCCAGCGCGCAAGAAAGAAGTTGAGTATGCCGCTCAGTAGAAACGACGCAGCCAGCAGCCAAGTGCAGCGCACCAGTAGCTGATCAAAGGCGCTTTCCGACTTGTGCGCGACCAAGGCGGTATGCACTTTATCCACGTTGATGATCTCTGGATTATAGAGCAGCGTGCGGATCAGCGGGTAGGGCGTCTTGAGCGAGACCAGCACGGCCAAGCCCAGCAGCAAGGGAATCGCCGCCTCTTTGACAGCAAACCACTGAGTCGGGATTTCTAGGATGCCGATGCCCCCTGTCAGTAGCACGCTGACTAGGCCGAGGATCGAAAAGATATTATACTTCGACCGGGTGACGTAGTCGTAGATGAAGTAGCCAACTGGAAACGCGATAGCGATCAACAGCACGCCGACTGCGACATTCTCAAAGTAAGGCTCCAAGTAGCCGCCGAACCACTGTTTGCCCTTGTTCAGGAGTAGGATCGGCAGGATCAGGTTAAAGCCCAGGTTCAAGAAGGTATTTTCCTTCTTGGCGACCTTCTTTTCGGGCGCTTCGGGCTTTTTAGAAATTGGTGAGTTGCTGGGTTGCGAATCAGGCATGAGTTCAACTAGAGTTTTTAGGCCTATGCCAAACGCAAGCTCTATTCGCTGTCTTATCACTGCCGGGCCGACCCGCGAGTTTATCGATCCGGTGCGCTTTATCAGCAATCCGTCGACCGGTAAAATGGGCTTCGCGCTGGCCGCAGCCGCTCTTGAGGCTGGCTGGAACGTCGATCTGGTGGCCGGGCCGGTCGCCTTCGAAGAGCCAGCGGGCGCGATCCTGTATCCCGTCGTCACGGCGGAGGAAATGTTTCACCAAGTGGACGCGCTCTTCGATGTCTGCGATATTTTAATCATGGCCGCCGCCGTCAGCGACTTCCGCCCTGTCACGCAGCACGCGCTAAAGGAAAAGAAAGCCGAGGCCGCCATGAGCATTGAGTTCGAGCGCACCACGGATATTTTAAAAACGATGAGTGAGCGCAAAGCGCACCAGTCCGTGGTCGGCTTCGCCGCCGAGACCCACGATGTGATCACTTACGCCAAACAAAAGCTCGCAAGTAAACAGCTCGATTTCATCGTGGCCAACGAAGTCGGCCAAGCCGGCGCAGGCTTCGCCGCAGATACAAATGAAGTGCTCTTGATCGCGGCGGATGGCAGCTCATTAAAAATCGGCCCCGCCACTAAGGCCGCCATTGCAAGGGAGCTGATTCAACTCATTACGCCAGAAAGATGAAAAACACCGGACTTGAAAAAATACTTGGACGTATCGAAGACCTTGATTCGGTGAATCTTGGGATCCTGGTTCAGCGGCTTGCGCGTGAGCGTAAGATGCAGGAGACGGTGTTTAATACGATTCAGGACGGGATCATCGTGATCGATTCGGAGGGCGTGGTGCAATACGCCAACGATGCGGCTCTAAGCTTAATCGGGCTTAAGGAAAACGATATCGGTGTCACGCGGCTGTGGAAGATGGTGCCTGATCTAGCTAAATCGATCGACCGCGAAACCGTAGCAGGAAAGAAAAAGTCGAAGCCTGTGCTTTCGCGCGAGATCGAGCTGAGCTACCCCGAGCACCGCGTGGTGCGCCTCTACATGGTGCCGATCGATGCACAGGTGGGGCATGACGATAGCGGAGGCTACGTGATCGTGCTCTCGGATGTCACGGAAGAGCGCGTCTCGATGGAGGAGCGCATCGAGAGCGAGCGCAGCTCTTCGATTGTGCAACTCGCCGCAGGTGTGGCGCATGAGCTGGGCAACCCACTTAATTCGCTGACGATTCATTTACAGCTGATCGAGCGTAAGCTTAAGAAGCTCGCCGAGGAGGCTGATGCCGCGCAGCTCGCAGAATCGCTGCAAGTCTGCCAAGGCGAAGTGGTGCGCCTCGACGGTATCATTACCCACTTCCTCGAAGCCGTGCGCCCACAAAAGCCAGAGCTGAATGAGCTGAACCTAGTCGAGCTGGTGGAGGAAGTGCTGCGCGTGCAGGAGGCCGAACTCTGCGACCGTAAGCTCGATGTGAAAGTCGAAGTTAGCGATGCCCTGCCCGCAATCCTTGGCGACCGCGGTCAGCTCAAACAGGTCTTTTTTAACTTAATCAAAAACGCGATGGAAGCGATGCAGCCGGGCGGCAGCCTGCGCATTCTAGCGCGCCGCGACGATGACTTCGTGCATCTGCAATTCGTCGATACAGGCTCCGGTATTTCGGAAGAGGATCTTTCCAAAGTCTTTCAGGCTTACTACACTACTAAGAAAGAAGGCCATGGGCTAGGGATGATGGTCGTCGAGCGCATCATGCGCGAGCACGGCGGCTACATCAATATCGATTCACGCAAAGATAAAGGCACAGCCATCACGCTGCAGTTCCCGCAACAGCATCGCCGCACGCGGCTGCTGGAGTAAGTCGCGGAGCGTTTGAGCAGGATGAAACCCACATCCCGAACACAATGCCTTGCTCGAATGCGCCTGTCCCTGCTTCTTTAATATCACGCCTTGTTGGAATTTAGGCCCATGAGACCATACCGAGTTCAATAGCTAAGGGTTCGACTGCAACTCGGTCGGTCACTTCATTTTTAACTCGCCCTGAGAAGTAATCGAGGCTGCCGCCCGCAGATTGACCATTACCCCAGCAAAATAGTTCTACACCTCGAAGACTAAGATAACAGAATCGCCCATCGATCTCGCTCTTTTGCCGGCGAAAATGCCGATGCCCACCACTCAGTAAACCGTGAGCACCTAAACTAAGGAAGGCATGTTCTAGAATCTCTTTTGGATTCTCTTCGCAAACGAAAGCCATCTGTTCTCTTAACTTGGACTCGTCAAAGAGCACTGCCACGCCACTTCCATTGTTCATACATTTTAGCATGTTTTCTGGGCTCTGTGTTGGATATGCCATGACAGAGGAGTACATTATACAGTGAACTTTGAGCGCATATGAGGAAAGACCATCTATCATTCTTACTATTCCGACCGAACGATCATCACGAGCTACTTCTGTCCTTGCCGAGGACAAGACGCCGCCAAGATAGGACGCTACCAATTCATCTTCACATAAGTAGGCACTTTGCAATAATGGGTATAGCAAGCGAGGCGCTACCGCCCCTGTAGTTTTCCCGAGTTCTAGGTTTCTTTTATGAGCTACCTCAAAAACTCTCGTTATGTTTTCGACCCCGACTTTGGCTAGTCCACGGAGTTCTTCGCCTAGATACTTTGCGCTGGGACCCAAAACATCGTATGCTAATTTACTCCCAAATGCTGTAAATACTGTCGTGACTGGGTCCATGTTTTTTTCCAACGTAGAGGGTAGGCATAGATGAGCGCCAGCGAAATCTATTGTCCTATCCCGTCTTGTTGAGCTCTTTCTTGTTCAAATATCCATGGCCTTGCTAGCACATATGCCTTAAACAGCGAATCTTTGAATCTGTAATATCGTTCTCTTACTTTTGATATTTCTGATCCATAATCTTCATTAACTAAGTGCCCAACATATTGGGTTGCCGAGTCGACTCCTCGGTCAAGGGCTAGCTTATATGCGTCTGTCGTGTAAGTTTCTCCTCTTTTATCGACTTCCGCTAACGATTTTAATACTGCTTCGCGCGAATAGGAATGTCCGACTGCTTTCTTATATCTACCTTCTAGGATCGGGTCACCGTTGCGTTCCGCAATTTCTTTTAAGGCATCGTTGATGTTCTCACGACCTATTTCAAAAATCGAGTTAGTATAAGCGGAACGTAAAGCATACTTTCCGATCAGATGGATCATGTAGGGATGCCCGGCCGCAAATTCCGTGAGAGCCAAACGGGCTTCCAGTGAGAATACGATAGATTTATCAATAGTCTCTTCTGCGTTATCTACAATTTCGGCTAGCTCGGTATTGCTCATCGGATCTAGACCAATCATGGCGCCTGCAAAAAGCCGATCTGCAGACTGATGTTCTTTCATGAGTGATTGTATGTCATTGGCTACTCCAATTAGGCAGAAACGGACACTTGGGACATTTGTAGCTAATGATTTCAGAAAGGAAGCAAAACCACTTCTATCTTCAATCTGATCAAACTCATCTACTACGATCAGTATTCCGTCTTTTGCTACATCTGATCTAGAAATTTCCAATAAGACATTCGAGAAAATGGACTGGATGTCGTGATCGACTAGCACAGATGTGAATTCTGCTTCCTCTTTCTTTTCACCCCCAAAGGATACGAATCCCGCATTAAGTTTTGGGCTAACTGTCTCGGCGATCTTGCGCGCTTTCGGTATGTCATAGACCCAATCGGCAAGGCATGAATTGCTTGTCAGTAAGCGGCTCAACAGCTCAGGGAACGATCCTATGCCTCCGCAGGCTAGATATACGGTAAGAAAATCAAGCTTCCCATCGTGCATAATGCTTAATTTTTCTAATATATCATTGTTTCCATTGGAGATGGCCATTATCTGCCGAGCGAGAGAGCTTTTGCCTATACCCCGATTTCCATAGACAGCGATATTAGAGCCCGATGAAAGAAGAGCACGGTATGAATCTTCCACGGCCTGCGAACGTCCAGCAAATAAGTGTGCATCAGTGATTTCCCGTGATGGCAAAAAGGCATTTTCAATTTCAGATGTTGTTGGTCTTTTATTCATTTTATTTTTGCTCAACGTGGAAGGGATGCATAAATGAGCCTAGCGAATATTATTGTATCACCTGACTGGTTCGATCTCTTGAATCTGGTCGGGATATTTTTAATTCTGTGTGTATGTCTCATAGATCAGATACGCCGTCCCTAGAAGGGCAGAAATGATTCCAAAAACCTTAATCCGTCGATCAATGTCCCAAGGGGATTTCAGGGCTTCAATGCCTTCTTCTGAAGGGTAATAAATCACGTCCCCATTTGCATTATGATGAGCATTCATCCATCTTTTGCGGTTTAACTTTTTTAATCCCAACATGACTGCCTCTCTATCGTATTTATCCATCGGCTTTAAAACGTCATTCGTTTTTCTCTTTTCTTCGAGACCTGGCCTTGCCTCATGCTCTGCAATTAGGAGCTTCATTATTTTTCGTTGGAGATCCATTTCTTTATCGAACGTCATAGGACAGGCGCGCCTGCGCCAGCTCGAATTTATTCAGACGGCTTCCTCGGCGTCGCCTGCTCCGACTTGTTCGCATCTTTCTTTCTTAGGATTGCATCGGAAATGCCCTTAAAGCCTGAATCCAGAATCACTGGCTTTACTGTATCCCTCTTGGGTGCCTTCTTCGTTCGCATTTCCTTTGAGAGCACCTCCAAAGAAGCGAATAACGCCAATACATCTTGAAGATTACTTGGATCACCAAGAAACGCGGAAACCTCTGCAATATCTTCGGACTTATGACGCTTTAGTAGCTTGGCAATATCGTATAAAAGTTCCTTATTCATGGTTTACTATCTGGATAAGCTCATCAACAAATGCAGCAAAGTTCATTTTCATTTCGTGTCTTGCGTGGGGTGTCCTAAAAATTGGCAGTCCCTTCCGTGCTCCATCTGGATAAAGACTAGAATAGCGAATCGCTGTGTTAAATAAAGGCACGTCGTTATCCACTGAGAACCGCTGAATATCCACACGGCCAGAGCGACTATCCTTAATCTTGTCATTGGGAAAATTCACCACGATTCCTGCAATCTTGAGGTTTGAATCGGGGAACTCCCCGATAAAATCTGAGTAGGAGCGCAATAAAAGAGGAAGTCCGATCACTGAAAGAAATTCTGGACGCACCGGAATAACCAGAAAATCGCTAGATAAATAGGCTGCGGTCGTAATCATAGAGTCAGTAGGTGGACAATCGATCACAACGTATTCATAATCAGTTCCGTAGGTCTTCAAAAACTTCGAAAGCCGCTGCTCTTTTTGCGCTGGGTTCTTGAGAACCTTATTGAGCTCTAGTGACGAAGGAAGAATATCAAAATTGTGGGCGACAGGTTGAATTGGATTATCTTCCTCGGATATAAACGGCTTCTCAAAGACATCCACAATCGAAGCCTGCTCTTCCTCAAAATATTTTTTGGTTCTCGTTGAACCGAGCGCATACTGTGTGGCGTTGAACTGCGGATCTACATCGACGAGAAGCGTCTTCCCACGAAGTGCCAGCGAAAACGCGGTATTCACCGCGATCGTGGACTTCCCAACGCCGCCCTTCATATTGATGATTGAGATAGTCTTCATTTCTTTTGCGAACGTAGAGGCTAGACGCCCAGCCTGAGGGATTTGGATTAGTGAGGATTGTCGAAAATCGAGCGCGTTAAATGGGTTGTCTATGCCGACTGGATATAGCCCCGAATCTGGACGCAGACTGCCGACTAGTCGAGGGCTTTCTGTCACGTCGGAACGGATTTTTTTTAACCGCAGATGGACGCTGATAAACGCAGATAGGATTCAGTTCTTCTCTTAAATCTGCGTGTATCGGCGTCCATCTGCGGCTTTAAATTTCATTTTCTTCTATATCGTAGAGACTATGCATAGATGAGCGCAGCGAAATCTATTGTCATATGGCGACTGGTTGGGCTTATACACCTAGTGTGTCAGCAATACCTAGTATCTTTTTTACCCCTTCGCTGGAGATGCAATCTATAATCTCTTTATTCATTTCCCGATTAATATCCTGACCAATTTTTGGGATATCAAGGCCGGCTGCCATCTTTTCGTAGAACTTTTTATTAATAGTTTTGGCATCGACAAAGCTGATTTTGTCTTTTGATCCAATGATTCCAAAAAATGGGTGTTCTTTATCACATATTATTGTTAGTTTTATTGAGTGCGCACCTTGACAGCTAGTGAAGTTAATTAGCAGATTTCCTTTAGAGGCTTTATTCAATTCAGTAAGGTAATCTTTAATTTCGATCCATTTAATTAGTTCTGATGTATGCTTTAGTCCGAAGCAGGATTTATTCCCGTGAGAGACGATATGAAGAAGTAATTGCTTCTCTTTAGCATCAATGATTGCAGATTTAAATGCGTCGAAGACATCATTTTTATTAGTGCATTTTTTAACGGTATGGGCCACTTCTAGGGTCGTCAGATTTTCGACTAAGTTTTCAGTGACCTGATGCTGTTTTCTTTCGTCTTCTGAAAGTAGATCCAAGATGAATATAGCATCGATGTTTGTGTCTAGTGTTTTTAGCATATTTTTTCTTTGCCCAACGTAGAGATGTGGGATAGATGAGCGCCAACGAAATCTATTGCCCACCATCGACTGGATAGCTCTCTTCCTTTCTTGGGAACAGCGCAGACCAGCCTAGAGTGTGAAATAGAGCAAGCTGTTCATCAGAGGCATGCACTTTTAAAAATTCTAACATCGCTCTAGAATATGGCGTTTCGATGAAAAAGTTAGCTCCGAACTTTTCGATAAACTCTGGCCAAACGTTCTTCAAGAGTCCTTGATTTCTAAAATATGGATGAAGCCAGACCCACTGCATGCTCCACCGTGCTGAAAACTCTTCATTTTCTCGCCACCTAAAGCATGCGCACCCGAATATTTCAGATCCTTCATCGCCAGTCCTTCCATTGAAATATTCTCTTTTAAAGAGGTAGACTTGGTAGTCCTCTTTGTCTTCGAGATTGAACTGTGTGAAATCGTAATTCCCCTCTCTTCTGAAATACTTAGCGATTTTGAATACCGCTTCTTTGATTCTTTTCGGACTTGATCGCGTGACATACTTTTCCGCAATTTGCGGGCATCTTACCGGCAAACTAATTCGGGTGTCACTGTCGATTAAAGACATCATTTCATTTTAGATATCTCGTCTGGATCTATCCAGACGGGCTGTAGTGGTGCCGGCGGCTAATAGGGTGGTTATCGCGGGTGGCTCGTGGGTGTGGATTCGCTTCTTCTGTTTCCAATGGCTGAACGGCTTCGATTATCGGGGGATTTCCTTCTGACGGTCTGGTGGATTCTTTGATTCGATTCCCTTCAAGCCGAAGGAGTCTTCTTTTTCATAGCTCGTCTGGTTGGCCGTATTCAGGTGGAGGGTAGAGATAGCTGGGGATAATCTTATTGGCAAGGAGTGAACGCCCGTGTTCATAAACATCAGAAAGGCTGTTCGCTTTTTCACTTATGAAGCCTTGTTCCGACAGTATTTCTATTAATTCTGAACGAGTCAGTCTTGTCTGTCCGACATGAGCCGCATGTATAAAGTGATAAAACTTAATCCAATCCAAACTATGCAATGCTTGCTTATTAGCACTATTGATGAATTGCATCAAAAAATAATTCGTTCGCTCCGGAACCTTAATCTCGAGAGCTTCCTTTGATTGTATCCTCAGGCTGCACTTGCCGTATTTCTTTCGATATGCACTGAATAGTGGCTTCAGGATATCTTGAGCAGCTTTTTTGTATGTTTCATATTTTGGCAGACGTCCGTCGCTCCATTTGTCTGCTCGTATCTCTACATCGATCCTATTTTTCGCCACATTGAGCATTAGTTGGGCAAATAATCCTATATGGTCAAATACCTCCGCAGGATGTATATTAAGATGGAATTCATCTTTTATTCCTGAGGTATTGCTCCTTTCGTGACGCCACAATTGTGGACATACGCATTCCACTGCAGATATGAAATCTAGGAGATTTCCGTCTGCACGGATCACGATATTTGGTAGTCGATCTGTCATTTTAATTTCGGGCTAACGTGGAGAGTAGCCGATGCGAGCCTGCGAGGTCAATCGTGCAAATGGTTGTTGGATATCTGAGGCATGAACTCGCATTGGCTAGCTCGTCTGGATCTAACCATCGTGTGAGCCACGTCTGCAGCCGATCCGCTCACCCATCGGGCGGGTGCTGTGTGCTGAATCTCTAAAAGATGGCTCATGCTGAATGAAGATTTAGAATATTATCGTAGAGAGGACTGATGAGTGAGCGGAAGCGAAACTCATTGAGTCGCTCGACTGGTTCGCACTACTTGTATGCCTTTCGCCATGGCTGCACTTTCCCGCCGATAAAGCCGTGCAAATAGTCGCATAGTCTTCGATCCATATTCAGACAGTTTTTGGTGATCATGCTGATACTGTCTTTGAGGACTCTAATTTTGACATACTCTGAGCGTCCTTTATGGGCGATTGACCCTCGAAGAGTTACGAAATCGTCGATCTCGCTATCAGAACAAGTCCACATAGTTGTAACATCATCAATTCCTAGATAATTCTTATACAGTAGTTTTAAATTCTCTGATTTAGGTGTATTCAGCTTCCCAACCGAGTTGCAGCAAAATGCATCATATACGGATCTCCATCCATCGCCTGCTAGTTCTAGAGGTTTTAGCTCATGGAGGGCTTCTTTCACTTCAAATGAAATTTTCTTCCTTACGGGCAGTGGAAGAGTTCCAGGGTCGTCAGTTTTCGCTCCCATGTAGCGAGCTGACTCTATCAAAACGGATTCTGAGTATTCCTCCCAGCATGCGCATAGGATAAGTATGCCACCACGCGTGATATGGCTAAGCCCTTTCTTTCCAGGATCACCCCCGCACAAGATGCCATGAGACTGCTCAAGACGCTTAGCATCGATGACGTTCTTTCTGAATTTAATTAGTGCTTGGGAGGGCATTATATTTTTTGCGAACGTAGAGCATGAGCGATGGCGCGTTAGCGACATTGCTCAGTGCGACTTGTTAGCATTATTGTTTTCGCCTGTTCTGTTTGATGTATTCCGTTGAGAATTGTTCTACATACTCAGTCAGGGCTTTATAGATAGTCTGGTTATTATAGTCGGGGTCAATTCCTAGACAGCCAATTTGCCAGACACTCGCCGTTACATTCTCTTTTTGTTCATCAATCCAAAATCTTCTTTTGTATTCCAACCTTACAGTGTAGCTCGGCCCGACAAGGTTTACGTTCGCATACAAGTAACCTTTATCGAAAGGCTCACTGCTACTCGGTTCTAAGCTGAAACGCATCAAAGTCTGCTCGATTTTGGATTGTATTGATCGCTCCGATAAGCTCCATTTTTGACTCCCTTCAATTGGTAGAGATTCAACTATAACCTCGACTCTTTGTGGAGCATATCGACTCGGCATTTTGAGTGGTTCGACCGCTTCAGCAGATGTCAGGCATAGTTGAAAGATTGCGAGAAAATATAGGATTCGATTAATCATATTTTTTGCTAACGCTGAGGATGATCGATAGATGAGCGCTAGCGAAATCTCTTGATCAATCCGATTCGTTCGGGGTGTTTTTTGTTAAGTCTTTTTGGTTAGCTGCCCAGTTGTTTAACTAACCTAGTGTAAAGTCCATAAAGATTGAACTTAGAATATGAGGGGTGGTATGAGTGAATAATCGTAGTGTCCGATACTATAGATAATTCTGAAAGCTTAAACGGAGTAGAATTCATGTTTTTGTAATTCAGATCGTGAGCAAGAGAATCATAAACAACCTTGCCAGAACAGAGAATAATATCTGGGTCGATCATTTCAATCTGTCTCTTTAGGAACTCTTTGTTTTGCTTAGAGTGCCTACGGATAATGGTGTCATCACTCTTTTTAGTGCTACCATCATTTGAAGTCTTCTTCACCTCAACAAGAGCGAGCTTTGAATATCCATCCTTCAGTTGCTCGTTGCCTGGATGATATAATTCGTTTTTCGTGAGTATAACTCTATCTTTATGATACTTGTTCAATCCGTATGATAAACGTGAAATAGTCAGCATGAATTTTGACGAATTCCACCCATCTAAGTTACCCATGATTGGACACTCTTCGCAGCCTTCATAACCATAAGTTTCCTTCCCGTAAACCATGACTTTCAATGGAGAGTCTTTCCACTGATCGGGAACAATAGGACCATCATTCGCGAATCCGACTTTCGGTCCATGTTGCTCAGTTACGAGACATCGGAACTCGTGCATTAGTATTTTGTAGTTATTATGGTCAAACATGTTATTTTTGGAATTTTGTTATCGATGCTGTCGATTGGTGTTGCTAACGTAGAGATATGATAGGCGCCAGCGAAATCTATTGTCCACAATCGACTGGTTAGCTTTTATTTGATTGTGCTGGGCTTGTGGCTCTTAGGATCTCCATGCACTCATGGTAGCATTTCTTGATTTTCCCTTCGATCTCCTCTAGCCATGAGTCATCAAGGAACTTCTCCTTTGGCTTACTCTTGAAATACTTCATCTTCACCTTTCTTCCATCGGTTGAAAAGTCGCCATGAGTGAAGGCATTGCGATACTCCATGATTTTACGAAGAAGCTGCTCAAAGTCATTCTTCACCTTTCCTTCCTTAAGCTTGAGTGTCTCTATGATGTGCAGCGTTAGCCGTATCTTCGAACTGAAGGAGCACCACTCACTTTTCAATATCTGCCCCTCGAACTCGCTCCTCCTCTCATTCTTGTCTTTTGGCGGAAAGAAGTAGTTCGCCACTATCGCTTCCAGTAGGTTTTCAATGTCCTGCGCTGCTACGATGATTGTTGTTCTATTTTTATCGACAGGCTCCATTATTTCTTCAGCAAACTCAGGTGTGATCGATTCCGTTGGTTGGTCGAAAGCTTCGATTCGAAATCCTCGTGGTGTTGCGATTTTCTTCATTTTTCTTAGCTAACGTTTAAGTGAGGCACGGAGTGGAGGCGGAGCCGTAACGGGGTTGTCCTCCACTGCCTTGTTCTCCTCTATTTGTCGCCCGCCGACATTATTGATTTTGGGAGAAACTCAATGATAGACTTCGCTGAACCCCCTCTAGAATTAGTATATCCAGTATCTTGTGGGCTGAATATGCAAGAAGACGCATGAGCTAATACGATCTCTTTCGCTTCGTTGTTCCCGGAAGCTTCAACTAGAGCTTTAAAAGTCATCAAAGCGTTCTGACGATGCTTATTTATAATGCTGTTGTGCTTATGCGATAGGAAATTTTTTGCACACAGTATGAGCATGTAAGATAGTATTCCAAAGATAAGAATCTTACTCGCAACGAGCTGAATCGAATCGTAAGGATTCTCTGGTTTGAGGAAGGGTATCTTGTGTAAAAATAGAGAAGCTGCTGCAAAGGCTCCAACCGCAATTGATACACCAATCGTTGCTTTCCTCCACGTGTCTGCTTGAGTAAAGTGTTCTTCAGCTTCCGTTTTGTAGTAGATCGCTTGTTGTGAAACGCCTTGCTCAGCGGCGACTTTACGAATCTCTTCCAAGACACTATCAGCTTCCGTTTTGCTAGCCTCCAAATCTTTTTGGATCGTAGCAGTTTTATCAGAAATATCCTGAAATATAGCACGTGCATCAGTCTCCATTCTCGAAATATCCATGGTTCTGGACATGGCGTATGCTAAATATGGATAGAAGCGCTTGAAAGCTGCATCATACGCAGCTTTCACTTCATTAATAAGTGCGATTCTTTGAGCTCCTGGATTACCTTGGTGTGGATCGAAATCGAGAATCTGCTTAAAGCGATTGAAGTCTCCATCCGCTTGCTGCTTGATTTGATTCAAAATATCGTCGGTAAAATCATCAAGGACAGATATGGGCAGACGGATATGCAGTTCTTTCAGTCGCTCGGCATCGGGAAGAACTTCAGAGAAATTAAGACTACTTCCTAGATCGCTCGAACGTGGTAGGTTTTGAGTATCGAATTCCTGCATTCTCTGCAGAGATTCTTTAGCGTTTTCTAATGTTTCTGGAGTTGCCATTTACTGTTTCCGTTTTTTGGGAGATCGTAGACATTAGATACCTAGCCTGAGGATCCTAGCTTAGTGAGAATGTTCGCAAATTTATACCGTTAAGTGGGTTGTCTATGCCGAATGAAAATAAAATTTGTTTTGGCCGAAACTCGCAGACTTGTCAAATAGCTTCTTTCATGTTGGATCGGATTCTTTTCACCGCAGATGGACGGGCGTACGAAATTGAGTCTTCATTTTATTGATTGTTGAGGTGCCTTTCCCGAGAATGCTTGAATTAAGCGATGATCAAGCTCTGATTGTTCATCGTTCGCCATTGATGACGCTTTGCATAATTGTGACGCTAAGATCACTTTTCTGTCTCCATCGCTCAGTTCACGGCCTGCGGTGTAAAACCTTTGGAGATATTCATGATAGTGATTTAACACCTCATATTCATTGAATTCCTGCTCGGGGCTGTTCGCTATCTTTTTGCATACAAAGATGGCATCGAGGTTTATTGGATTTTTGCTAGCAGACTTTGGGCTGCCAACTGACCCACCAAGAAAGAAGGCCATGGGCTGGGGATGATGATCGTCGAGCGCATCATGCGCGAGCACGGCGGCTACATCAATATCGATTCACGCAAAGATAAAGGCACAGCCATCACGCTGCAGTTTCCGCAACAGCATCGCCGCACGCGGCTGCTGGAGTAAGTCGCGGAGCGTTTAAGCAGGATGAAACCCACATCCCGATCACAATGCGCTCCTCGAATGTGCCGGTCCCTGCTTCTTTAATAAAATAAGTTGCGGTCTAAGCTGCGGTATTGGATGGCTTCTAGTAAGTGGGCAGTCTCGATCTTTTCGGTGCCGGCGAGGTCGGCGATCGTGCGGGCTACTTTTAAAATGCGATCGTAGGCGCGGGCCGAGAGGCTAAGCTGCTCCATGGCTTGTTGCAGTAGGTCGCCTTGCTCTTTGTTGATCGTGCAGTGTTTGCGAATCTGGGAGTGCGACATGCGGGCATTGCAGCGGGCAGACGCGAGCTTCGTTTCTCGAAAGCGTTCGTTTTGAAGGGTGCGGGCGGCTTCGCAGCGGGCGCGCATGACTTCGGAGCTTTCGCCTTGTTCGGTGCTGCGTAGCTCTTCGATGCGCAGCGAGGGGGCTTCGATATGGAGATCGATCCGGTCCAGCAGGGGGCCGCTGATCTTGGAGCGGTAGCGCTGAATTTGCGGCACGGTGCAGCGGCATTCGCGCGAACGGTCGCCGGTGTAGCCGCAGGGGCAGGGGTTCATCGCGGCGACTAACATTACGGAGCAGGGCAGGGTGATCTTGCCGGCGCTGCGGGAGATGGAAACTTGCCCGTCTTCGAGCGGCTGGCGTAGCACTTCGAGTGCGGAGCGTTTAAACTCGGGCAACTCGTCGAGGAAGAGCACGCCGTTGTGCGCGAGCGAGATCTCGCCCGGGCCGGGGATGGAGCCGCCGCCGAGCAAGCCGACATCGCTGATCGTATGGTGGGGCGAGCGGAAGGGCCGCTGAAAGTAGCGATTTTCGCTGGAGAGAGTCGTGCCAGCGGCGGACTGGATGCTGAGGATTTCCAAAAACTCATCGATCTGCGGCTGCGGCATGATGGTAGGAATACGCTTGGCGATCATGCTCTTACCGGAGCCAGGCGAGCCGATCATCAGGAGATTGTGACCTCCGCTGACGGCGATCTCGACGGCGCGGCGCACGGCGTGCTGGCCTTTGACCTCGCAAAAGTCGATGCGCTGGCTCTCGGGTGGGGTTTGGAAAAAGCTGCTCTGGTTGGTCGGCAGGGGCTTGATGATGTGCTCGTGGTTGAGAAAGCGCACGGCCTCGTCGAGACTGCCGACGGGGTAGATGGCGACGCCTTCGACCAGTGCGGCCTCGTCGGCGGACTCGCTGGGCACGATCAGCCCGCGCTTGCCGAGCTTTTTGGCCAGCATGGCCATGGCGAGGGTGCCTCTAACGGGGCGCGTTTTGCCAGAGAGGCTGAGCTCGCCGGCGATGAGGAAATTATCCAGCTCGGCATCTTCGCACTTTTTCATGGAGGCGAGGATGGCGAGGGCGATGGGTAGATCGTAGGCGGGCCCTTCTTTGCGCAGGCCGCCTGGGGCGAGATTGATGGTGGTGCGGGTGGCGGGGGTGCGGAAGCCGCTGTTGGCCATGGCGGAAAAGACGCGGTCTTGCGACTCTTTGACCGCTGCATCGGGCAGGCCGACGAGGATAAATTTAAGCTCGCCCGCCTCGCCGGTGTTCACTTCTACTTGCACGGGATGTGCATCGACGCCTACGAGGGCTGCGGATTGTGTGATTCCTAGCATTTTTACGATTTATTATTTCGGAGTGAAGGGTGAACGCTTTTTCACTAATGTCACTATTTAAGTTATTTTGTCTATGAAAGTTGGTTTAACCGGAGGGATTGGTTGCGGGAAGTCCACCGTGGTGGGGCTTTTTCGTGAAGCGGGCTGGCGCACTATCGAGACAGACGCCCTGGTGCGCGAACTGCTGGCGGCGGATGCGGGGGTGCAAGCGCAGCTACGCGGGCGTTGGGGCGCCGCGGTCTTTACGGAGGGCACGGTCGACCGGCGCGCTGTGGCGAGCCGCGTTTTTGCCGATGAGGCGGAGTTGAAATGGCTGGAGTCGCTGCTGCATCCGCTGGTGCGAGAGAGCTGGGAGGCTGCCATGGCGCGATACCCAGATGCACTCTGGTTGGTGGAGATTCCACTCCTCTTTGAAAAAAGGCTTGAAACCCGCTTTGATTTAACTGTCTGTGTTACATGTCCCCCTGATGTGGTCGAACGCCGAATGGTGGCTCGGGCTTACACAAGGGCACAGATCGCGCAACGCCGTGAGCGGCAGATGCCACTCAAAGAAAAGACCAAACGCGCCGATCATCTTATCTCCAATGCTGGAAGCCTAGAATTTTTGAAACGACAAACTACGAGACTAATCGCCCAGATCACCGCACTTTGATGTGGCTGATCGCGACGCTCTAACACCTCCAAAACTCACTTTAGTGGCGCACAGATCGCCCCAATGATATATAGCTATGAGCTCTGACGAAGAAACCAACGCCCTCTCGCAAGGAGAGACCTCTACCGGTGCTGAAACGGCACCTCGCAAGCGCGCCACCAAAAAAGCGGCCAAAAAAGCCACTAAAAAGGCGGCCAAGAAGCGCGCGACTAAAAAGACAGCTGCCAAAAAAACGGTGACCGACGATTCGCAGCGCGATATGTTTACCCCGGGAGAAATCTCGCCCGCGAAAGCTCGTCAGGAAGCTCCCGCAAAGGAAGCTCCCGCGAAGGAAATTCGCGCAAAGGAAACTCGCGCAAAGGAAACTCGCGCAAAGACCCGCAAGGATGACGACGAGGTGACCTTTAGCTCCAATATCAAAGTCGACCAATTCGAGGAAGCGCCGGCGCCGAAACAAGACGCGCCGAAGAAGCAAGAGCCCGCTGGAGACTCAAACGAAGGCCAACATCCGCCGCGTAAGAAGAAGGAATTTGGGCGTCATAATAAAAATAAGCCAAATCACGCTCAGCAAGGTAGTCCACAGCACGGTCAAGGTGGCGGCGGTGGTCAAGGCGGCGGCCATCAAAGCGGCGGTGGCCAGCACAGCGGCGGCGGCCAGCACAGTGGCGGCGGCCAGCACGGGCAAGACAACCCTAAAGGGAACAACAAGTTCAAGAACAACAAGCGCAAGCGTGGTAAAAACATCAACAGTAACAACCGCTGGCAAAATAAGAAGCAGCGCGAGCGCGAAGACGACACGCCGATCGAATTTGGCGAATTACTGGATTGGGAATTGCTTGCTAAGCGTGAGGATCTCCACGCGCTGGCCGACGAGCTGAAGTCGGGTGGGGGCGAGCCGCTCGATTACTGCCGCATCTATAATGTGTTGTTACCGGAACTGCGCGAAGAAGTCGCCAGTCTGGGGATCGATGTGCCGAATGCGCCTAGCCGCGATCAGTTGATCGACGCCATCGTCGCCCACGCTGGCAAAAAAAAGGCAGCTATTTTGACGACAGGCATCTTGGAAATTCTCGAAGAGGACGACGGCGGCCTTATCGTTTACGAGCGCGATAGCTACCGCGTGAAAGCGCTCAGCGCCTATGTGCCGCAAGCATTTATCGAGCACTACGGCTTGCAGCGCGGGCACATCGTGCAGGCGCAACTACACCCGCACCGCGAGGGCGAGTCGTGTCCGATTGTGGTGCGTGTGCAAAAAGTGATGGGGCAAGACCCGGAGACGCTCAGCGAGATCGTGCCCTTCACCGAGCGCGTGCCCTACTACCCGACCTCGCGTATCCTGCTGGAGGCGCACTCGGAAGCGAAGTGGGATAATCTTTCGATGCGCGTGGTGGACTGCTTGACTCCTGTCGGCTTCGGCCAGCGCGGATTGATCGTAGCGCCGCCGCGCACAGGTAAAACGGTGCTCATGCAGGGCATGGCCAACTCGATCCAGAAAAACTACCCGGACGCGCACTTGATCATTCTGTTGATCGATGAGCGCCCCGAGGAAGTCACCGATTTCCGCCGCCAAGTAAGCGGCGAGGTGATCAGCTCGACTTTCGACGAAGCGGCCGAGAGCCACGTACATGCCGCCGAGATGGTGATCGAGAAGGCGCGGCGCATGGTCGAGGTGGGCAAGGATGTAGTCATTCTACTCGACTCGATCACTCGACTGGCGCGCGCCTACAATACCACCATGCCCAGCAGCGGCAAAATCCTCTCCGGTGGTGTCGAGGCCAACGCCTTGCAAAAGCCGAAGCGCTTTTTCGGCTCCGCGCGTAATATCGAAGACGGTGGCAGCCTCACCATCATCGCCACCGCGCTCGTCGAGACGGGGAGTAAGATGGATGAGGTCATTTTCGAAGAGTTCAAAGGCACCGGTAATATGGAGCTGCATCTCGATCGCGGCCTTTCCGACAAGCGTATCTTCCCCGCGCTGAGTATGGATAAGAGCGGCACCCGTAAGGAAGAATTGCTCTACCACCCCGACGAAATGCTTAAAATTTATTCATTGCGCAGGGCAATGAAAGGCTTACCTTCGACTGATGCTATGGAAATGCTCATTCAACGGATCAAGAAAACTAACACCAATGCGGAATTTTTAATGAGCGTGGCGCGTTGATCTTGCATTTATTTTTTAATCTCACCATTCGAATCCCTATCCTCCCCATCCCCACCATTCTCTATCTGTGACTTCCGCCGACGAATTTGTTCTCCAACTTTTAACTGACAAAGGCCTGCTCGAAGACAGTGCCATCGAGTCTGCACGTGCCAAAGTGACCGAAGCAGGTTACGAGGGCAGTGAAGATACGGCGGTGCTCGAAGCACTGGTGGCTGACCGCAGCGTTACCCAGAAGCAGATAGCTCAGGTGCTGGCCGACGAGTTTAATATGGAGACGGTCAACTTGGCCGATGTCCGTATCTCCGCCGAAGCGCTGGAAGTCGTGCCCTTTGAACTCGCCAATCGCTATAAAGTGATCCCGTTGGAAGTCGACGATAGCGAAGTCGAGCTTGCCGTGTGTGATCCGCTCGATATGGACGCGGTCGATAGTATCAGCCACGTCATCAAGCGCTCGATCACTTGCCGCGTCGCGCCCCTCGAAGACATCGAGAAGGCGATCCACCAGTATTATGAAGGTGCCAAAGCCGGTGAGGTGAATGACATTTTCTCCGGCATGGAAGATCCCGATGCAGCTCCCAGCCAGATCGATCTACCCTCCGCCGAGGGCGCGAGCGAGGAAGAGGCGCCCATTATTAAATACGTCCACATGGTGATCTCGGAAGCGCTCAAGCGTCGCGCTTCCGACATTCACATGGAGCCTTTGGAAAAACGCTTCCGCGTCCGCTACCGTATCGACGGTGTGTTGCACGAAGTCGAAAATCCGCCAAAGCGCCTGCAGCCATCCATCGTCTCGCGTATTAAGCTGATGTCGAATGTAAGCATCGCAGAGAAGCGCGTGCCGCAGGACGGACGTATCAATATCAAAGTTGGTGCCAAAGTGATCGACTTACGCGTATCGACTTTGCCCACTGCCTTCGGCGAAAGTATTGTGATGCGTATTCTCGACAAAGAGAGCCTGCGCCTCGGCCTGCCCGAGCTCGGCTTTTTCAGTGATGACCAAGCCCACTTCGAGCGCATCATTGCACTGCCCGACGGCGTCTTCCTCGTCACTGGGCCGACAGGTTCTGGTAAGTCCACCACGCTGTATTCAGCGCTCAATTATATCAATCACCCCGACCGTAAGATCATCACTGTCGAAGATCCCGTCGAGTATGAGATGAGTGGAGTCAATCAGGTGCAAGTCCGCCGCGATGTCGGCATGACTTTCTCTGCCGCGCTGCGCTCCATGCTGCGCCAAGCGCCCAACATCATCATGGTCGGGGAAATTCGCGATAAAGAGACCGCCGAAATCGCGGTCAATGCCGCGCTCACCGGGCATATGGTGTTCAGCACACTCCACACTAATGATGCGCCCAGCGCCGTCAGCCGACTGATCGACATCGGTATCAAGCCTTTCCTAGTGGCTGCCGCCGTGCGTGCCGTGTTGGCGCAACGCCTCGTCCGCCGCAATTGTCCCAACTGCCGCACCAGTTGCGACCACGATGAAAAGCTGCTCAACTCTTTAGGTATCCGCACCGATCAGATCAACGATGCCTCCTTCATGAAGGGCGAAGGTTGCCTCAAGTGTAATGGTAATGGCTTCCGCGGGCGTGTCGGTATCTTCGAGATGTTTAACGTCAACGAAGATTTGCAGTCTATGATCTACGAAGAAGCCAGCCTAGTCGCCCTACGCGATAAAGCGCGCGAGATGGGCATGCGTAACATGCGCGAAGACGGCGTCCGCAAAGTCATCGCCGGGGTCACCACGCCCCAAGAAGTGCTCCACGCCACCGTATCCGACTCGATTTAACCGGATTTTTATCTAACCTAGAAGTAACCTAGAAGTAACCTAGACGGAATCTATATACGATGAGCTACGAAATGAATGACTTGCTGGAGTTGATGGTCGATCAGGGCGCATCGGATCTCCATATTCAGGTCAATCAGCCGCCCACGCTCCGTATCGGTGGCACGATGGTGCCCGTCGAAGGCCCCAAGCTCACCCCCGAAGATGCCGAGAGCCTGATGAAAGCCATCACCTCGACCTCCAACCAAGAGCAGCTCAAAACAACTGGCGGGGCTGACTTCGGCTTCGCATACCAAGCTAAGGCACGCTTCCGTGTCAGCGTGCTGCGTGCTAAAGGCCACTACGGCATCGTGCTGCGTCAGATACCTAACGATCTTTTCACCCTCGGCGAAATTGGCCTGCCCGATAAGGTCAAAGAGCTGATCAGCCGCCCGCGCGGCCTCATCCTCGTCACCGGGCCGACTGGCTCAGGCAAGTCCACCACGCTGGCCTCCATGGTCAACTGGATCAACGAGAACCACGATGGGCACATCATCACCATCGAGGATCCCATCGAGTATTTCCACGATCATAAAAAGTGCATCGTCACCCAGCGCGAAGTGGGTAACGATGTCGCCTCCTTCTCCTCCGCCATACGCGGGGCGCTACGCCAAGATCCCGACGTTATCCTCGTCGGGGAAATGCGCGATCTCGAAACCATCGAAGCCGCCGTCGGCGCTGCCGAAACAGGCCACCTCGTTTTCGCCACCTTGCACACCACCGGCGCGGCGCGCACCGTCGACCGCATCGTCGATGCCTTCCCCTCTGATATGAAGGACCAGATGCGCACCCAACTCGCGGCCTCGATCGTCGCCGTCATCTCACAGGTGCTTTGTAAGAAAACAGGCGGCGGGCGCATTGCCTCATTCGAGATCATGGTCACCACCACCTCGATCGCTCAGCTCATCCGCGAGAACAAGACCTACCGCATCGCCTCCGACATCCAGACCGGTGCCGGCCGCGGCATGATCAGTCTCGACGCGCACCTACTCAGCCTGTTTAATCGCGATTTAATTTCCGCTGACGAAGCCCTCAGCAAATCCCAAACCGCCGATTCGATGCGCGAAAAGCTGATCGAAAACGGCGCAGTCTTTAAAGTTTAAACCATTCTTCATTTAACCCCGACGATTCAGAGATCCTACCTCGATGTTCGAAGATCATAACGATACAGTTTACGAAATTATTAAAGGTGCCGACTTGCTCGACGCAGCGCAGCTCGACGAGCTCAATGAGTCGCACCTGCACACGGGCAAGTCGCTCGCCGATGCCGTCATAGACTCCGGCGTGATCGAGCGTGGCCAGATCCTAGAGGCCGTCGCGGCCTTTCTCGGCTACGAGTATTTAGCCACCCCGCCGAATAAGATCGAAGATAACGTTGCCTCAACCGTCCGTGCCAGCGTCGCGCGCATGTACGCCGTCGTGCCCTACCAAGTCGACGATACCTCCGTCTCCTTGCTCGCGCAGGATCCCTTTAATCCAGCGATTATCGACGATCTCACCTTTACTCTCAATAAAGACATCACCATCGTCGTCTGCGATCCCGCGCACATCGACTCCCTGCTGACCGCCACCTACGGCGAAGAAGACTCATCGATCGACGACATTCTCGGCGAGCTCGGTGATAATTTTGCCGATTCCCAGGAGGAACTCTCCGAGGGCGACCTCACGGATATGGCGAATCAGACGCCCATCATCCGCTTCGTAAATCTCGTGCTCCAGCAAGCGATTAAGGATCAAGCATCCGATGTCCACTTCGAGCCATTCGAAGATCAGTTCCGTATCCGCTATCGCATCGACGGCGCGCTTTACGAAATGGCACCGCCCCCCAAGAGCCTCGCGGTGCCCGTGACTTCGCGCATCAAAGTGCTTTCAAACATGAATATCTCCGAGAAGCGGATCCCGCAAGATGGTCGTATCAAAATGACCATCGCCGGCCGCCCCGTCGATTTGCGCGTGTCCACCCTGCCGACACAATTCGGCGAGTCCGTCGTGCTACGTGTCCTCGATAAGTCCGTGGTCAACCTCGACCTCGAAGCCCTCAGCCTACCCGATGACATTTTGCAAACCATCCGAGATCTAGTCAATCGTCCAAATGGTATTTTCATCGTTACCGGTCCCACGGGCTCGGGTAAGACCACCACGCTCTACAGCGCCCTGCGCGAGGTCAATAGCGTCGAGACTAAGATCCTCACCGCCGAAGATCCCGTCGAGTACGAGATCGATGGCATCATGCAAGTCGCCGTCAATCATCAGGTCGGCCTCGATTTCGCCCGCGCCCTGCGCGCCTTCCTACGACAAGACCCCGATAAGATCATGATCGGCGAGATTCGAGATTTGGAGACCGCGCAAATCGCCGTGCAAGCCTCGCTCACCGGCCACGTCGTGCTCAGCACGCTCCACACTAATGATGCCTCTGGCGCCGTTACCCGACTCATCGATATGGGCTTAGAGCCCTTCCTGATCTCCGCATCGCTAGAGGCCATCCTCGCTCAGCGTCTGGTGCGCCGCATCTGCCGCACCTGCCGCACCGCCTACGAGCCCGGCCACGATTTGATCGAGCTGCTCGGTGTCGATCCCCTCGAAATCGCCGATAAAGACTTTTTCTACGGCGATGGCTGCCCCGAGTGCAGTAATACCGGCTACCGCGGGCGTATCGGACTTTTCGAGATGATCGTCGTGTCCGACTCCATCCGCGAGCTCATTAATCACCGCGCCCCCACCTTGACCCTCAAGCAAAAAGCCCTCGAGCAGGGAATGCGAAGCTTGCGTGATGACGGCATGCGCGCCATTTTCGATGGCAATTCCACAATTGAAGAAGTTCTCAAATATACATAAACCTCCAAACTCCCCATGGCAAAATTCAAATACACGGCGATCGACGCCAACGGAAAGCAAAAGACTGGCACGGTCGAAGCAGCAAGTCAGGACGAAGCGAGCTCCAAGCTGAGCGCCTCCGGCCTGATGCCCACAAAAATTGTAAACGCTGGCAGCAGCGCAACGAACAAAGCCACCTCAGCAAAAGGTGGTAAAAAGTCTAAAAAGTCTAAGAAGTCTGGCGGCTTCGGGCGTATCATCAAGGGCGAAGACCTCACCACATTCACACGCCAGATGGCCACACTGCTCGATGCAGGTCTGCCACTTCTGCGCGCGCTTGAGGTGATGATTCGCCAAGAAAAAAACGCCCGCTTCCAAGGTGTGCTAGAGCAGATCGCCGATCAGGTAAAGTCCGGTAATTCGTTCTCCGACGGCCTCGCCCAACACCCCAAGATTTTCGACCGCCTGTTCGTCAACATGGTGCGCGCCGGTGAAGCCGGTGGTGTGCTCGATGTCGTGCTCTCGCGCCTCGCAGGCTTTATGGAAAAAGCCCTCAAGACCAAGAAAAAGGTCAAGGCAGCCATGGTCTATCCCATCGTGGTCGTCGGCGTCGCCGTCACCATCGTCGCCTTGTTGATGGTCGTCGTGGTGCCCAAGTTCCAGACCATTTTCGACGACATGCTCGAAGGTGCCGCCTTGCCCGGCCCCACCCAAGTGGTCGTCGGTGTCAGTAATTTCATGCGCGAGAACATCATTCTCACCGTCGTCATACTCGTCGTCGGTTTTATCGGCACCAAGTTTTTCTTAAGGACGCCCTTTGGCTCCAAGATGTTCAACTGGCTCTCGATCAACATCCCCAAGGTCGGCGACCTCGTGCGCAAGGTAAATATCGCCCGTATCACACGCACCTTCGGTACGCTGCTCTCCAGCGGTGTTCCCATCTTGCAGTCGATTACCATTACCAAAGATATTACCGGTAATCAATTCTACGAAAATGCATTGAATCGCATCCACGATGCCGTGCGCGATGGTGAGTCACTCGCCGCGCCTATGGCTCGCGAATCCGTCTTCCCCAATATGGTCACCAGTATGGTCGATGTCGGCGAAGAAACTGGCGAACTCTCCGAGATGCTCAACCGCGTCGCGGATAACTACGATGAAGACGTCGACAACGCCGTGGCAGGTATCACCTCGATTATCGAGCCCGTCATGATCGTCTTCTTAGCGGTCGTGGTCGGCTTCATCGTCATCGCGCTCTTCCTACCCATCGTCGAGATTATTAAGCAACTCACCGGCTGATCCCTGCCCAAAGGCGCACTCTTTTCAAAGCCCGCAGCGCCTTGCGCTGCGGGCTTTTTTTGCCGTGTTACGAAATGATAAAATAAAGAACTTTCGAGAAAAAACGTGTATTCTATCCTTTCTTGCCTAATGTCAGCTATCCTCTCGATTACTTTTGAGCCTTGAAAAGATTTTACCACCCATGAAAGCCACCGCCTTGATCCATTCCGTATTGAGCTGCCAACAAGCCAAGGAGTTTGAGGCTTCTGTCCTGACCGACGAAGCCGCGGAGTGGTCGGCGATGAAGCATGCGGGCAAAGCGCTCGCCCGCCTCGTGATCGAGGACTACACGGAGCTGCGCCCGGCACCTGAGCACCTGCGCATTCTGGCTCTCATCGGCAAGGGCAACAACGGGGGCGATGCGCTGATCGCTTGCGGGCAATTACTGGCAGACTTCCCGCGCGCTAAAGTGGATTTAGTTTTGACCTCACCCGCCGATGAGCTGCGCCCGCTCGCGGCGCGTGCCTTGCAGCAACTTGAAGGCCGCATCCAAGCGCACCAGATTGCCAGCGAAAGCGACGCTGCTGAGATCACCGAAATGCTGGGCGCTGCGGGCGGTCGCGCAGGCTTCCATATTTGTATCGACGGCTTGCTTGGCATGTCGTTTACGCCGCCACTGCGTGCGCCGCTGCTTGCTTTGATCGCAGCGGTCAATGCCTACGAGGCCATTGATCTGCGCGCCTCAGTCGATCTGCCCAGCGGCAAGGGCGACGCGCCAGGCGAAATTTCGGGCGGAATTTCGGGCGATGCCTCCGAAGAGGCGCTGAGCTTCCGCGCGGACTTCAGTTACGCCACCGGCATTGCCAAAAAGCCACTCTTTGCCGGAATCGCTGACTGTGGGCGCGTGCGCTACATTGATCTCGGCTTTTTCGATACACCGCAAGCCGAAGCGCTCACCGCAAACGAATTCATTTTAACCGATACCGTGCTCGATCCGATCCGGCGTTTGCGACCAGCTGCCGTGGATAAGCGCGAGTTTGGGCACCTTTTTGTGGTCGGCGGCTCCGCTTACATGCCCGGTGCTTTGCTGATGGCAGTGCAAGCCGCAGTGCGTTCGGGTGTGGGTTTAGTCACGGCCTTTGCGCCAGCTTCTGTGGCCGCAGTATTATCCGCACAAGTACCCGAGGCGATGTGGATACCTTGGCCAGAGACGAGTAATGGTACACTCAGCCCGCGAGCGGTACCCCTCTTGTTGGATCGCATCGAACAAGCTTCTGCAGTTCTAGTCGGCCCTGGTATGGGGCAGGATCGCAACACTGAAATGGTGACTCAGGAGATCGTGAAACTAGTCGAGCGCCCCATCATTCTCGATGCCGATGCACTGCGCGTGCGCGTGATGGAGGTCGCCCAAAAGCGGCGCGCCCACTTTGCGAGTATCGTGCTGACGCCACACATGGGGGAGTTTATGCGGATCGCTAAGCTGGCTGAGCCAAACTATCTAACCAAAACACTGCTAGATTTTTCCTCTTCGTATCGTGTTATTACCGTCTTGAAGGGCGCGCAAACTCGCATCTGCGATGGCGAATCCATCGTCTATAACACGCAGGGTGGCCCCGTGCTCTCGCGGGGGGGCAGTGGCGATCTACTGGCTGGCTTGATCGGTGGCATGATCGCGCAAAACAACGTCTGCGTGGCGACGGCTGCCGCCCGTGGCGTGATGCTGCATGGCCTAGCGGCGCAGCGACTCGCTCGCGATAAAGGCCAAGTCGCGGTGCATACGTCTCAAGTTCTCGACTATCTGCCTGAAGTGCTGCGTGCCTAAATGATGGCTAATTCGCTTAATCACCGTCAAGCTTTGCTCGTGCTCAATGGCTTGCCTCATGTCGGCCCCATTATGCTGAGCCGCTTGATGGAAGCCTTTGATCGCGATCCAGTCGCGGTGCTCGCTGGAGATCGACAAAAGTTGCTCAAAGTCAAAGGCGTCGGTGAAAAAGCCGCGACGGCGCTGACGCACTGGTCCGAGCACTTTAATTTATCCAAAGAGATCGAGCGTATGAAAGCTTCCGGCATACGCTTCATCGCGCAGACAGACACGCACTTCCCGCCAATGCTACAGGAAACCTACGACCCACCGATCGGTTTGTATTGGAAAGGTGGATACAACGTAGACCGCCCGTGCATCGCCATTGTGGGCACGCGCCGCGCCACGCTCTACGGACTCAGCGTAGCGAAGAAATTTGCTGGTGAGCTCGCGCGACTCGGCTTCTGCATCGTCAGTGGCATGGCGCGCGGCACCGATACCGCTGCCCACGAGGGCGCGCTAAAAGTGGGCGGCAAGACTGTGGCCGTGCTCGGCTGCGGGCTTGATATCGTGTATCCGCCGGAGAACTTGGAGCTCTATAAACGAATCGCTGAGAGTGGAGCCGTGGCCAGCGAGTTTCCCTTCGGTCGCCGTGCTGACCGGCAGACTTTCCCCATGCGTAACCGCGTGGTCGCGGGCATGTGCGAGGCCGTGATCGTGATCGAAAGCGATGTGGCGGGCGGCAGCATGATCACCGCACGCTTCGCGGGCGAACAAGGCCGCCAGATCATGGCAGTGCCAGGGCGCATCGACCAAGTCAGCAGTGCCGGCTGCCATCAGTTGATCCGCGATGGTGCTACCATGGTGACGTCTGTTGACGATGTATTAGAAGAGCTACGCTACGCCCGCCCCACGCAGGTCGAAGAAGGCAGCTTGCCACTCGAAACGCGCACACCACCGGTCGAACTCAGCGAGCTGGAGCGCGAAGTGCTGGCTTGCTTCAAAGGCGGCGAGCACTGCGCACCCGATCAAATTTCGCAACAGCTGAATCGCCTGTCTGCCGAAGTCTCCGCCACCCTGATGGGGCTGGAGCTGAAGCGGCTCGTTGTGAAACGCGCCGATGGTTGCTTTGAGGCGCGCTAGTCATTTGCGCTTCATACGAGAATGTGCTTACGTAATACACCTATGTTTTTGACCTCTAAATTCGTTTTAAGGGCTCTGTCTGTATCCTTAATTCTGACTGCCCCCCCCTTTTTGTTGGCTCAGGATGCGGCCAGCCCGTATGCAAACATGGCGCGCATTCCAGGCGGCACTTTTTCAATGGGGGGCGATGCTGGCTTGATGGATGGCAGCTCGCAGTCGCACCAGACAGCTTACCCGATCCACGAAGTCACCGTGGATGCGTTCTGGATGGATGCCACGGAAGTGACCAATCGGCAGTTTGCCGAGTTTGTCGCAGCTACGGGCTACGTGACCTTTGCGGAGCAACCACTACCCGAGGCCGTCATGCTTGAACTGCAGCAAACCGCGACTTACAATATTCAGCGGCTTGAGCGCGCGGCAGAACAATCTTTTGGCACCGAGCGCGAGGCCATCTACGAGTCGATTCAGCGGATCAAAGATTCTTCGCAGGTAGGGCAGACGGCAGGCTCGATTGTTTTCAACGTGCCGCAAGATGACCTCCGCTCAGAAAGTGACATCACGCAGTGGTGGCGTATCGAGCCAGCGGCGACTTGGCGCGCACCCGATGGGGCAGGCTCCAGCTGGAAAGATCGCCTAGAGCACCCCGTGGTGAATGTGACGCGCAAAGACGCCGCCGCGTATGCCAAGTGGGCGGGCAAACGCCTGCCCACCGAGGCCGAGTGGGAGCGCGCAGCGCGCGGCGGTTTAGTGCGCCAGCCATTCGCTTGGGGCGATGTATTTGCACCGCAAGGTGAGGATGTTTGGATGGCCAACATCTGGCAGGGCGTATGGCCTTATGAGAATACCGGCGAAGATGGCTTTGTGGCGACGGCACCCGCAAAAACTTTTCCGCCCAATGCATTTGGGCTCTACGATATTGCAGGAAATGTTTGGGAGATCGTCGCCGATCGCTATCACCCCCGAGCGTATTCGCTAAGAGCCGAGGGTGCCATCAACCCGACAGGCCCCGATGCACGCAGCCTGAGAGCGCTGCGTCAGCGCGTACCGACCTATGTAACGCGCGGCGGCTCTTTTCTATGTTCTGATGGCTGGTGCAGCGGCTACCAACCCGGTTCACGGCAAGCGCAGGAAAACGACTCCCCCGCACACCACACCGGCTTCCGCTGCGCGAAAGACACGGAGTGAATGATCGCAGAAAATAGACTCGATCTGCAGGTGTAGTTCGGGTTTATATTTTATAGACTGGTAATAAAATTTAGGGTTGACGTTTAGTTTTTTACGGATTTCCCTCAAATGATGAAGCGAATTAAGTTAGACGGAGTCCCAGCTGTATACCATGCGATGAGTCGGGTGGTGGGTGGCCAGTTGTTGCTGGGCGATCGGGAGAAGGAGGTGCTGCGCAAAATGCTCTGGCAAGTGGCAGACTTTTCTGGGGTGGAGGTTTTGACTTATTGTATGATGTCGAACCACTTCCATGTTTTGGTTCGAGTGCCGGAGAAAGCTCGGCTTTCTGATGCGGAACTGCTGCGCCGGTTTAAGGTGCTTTATCCGAAGCCGACGAAATATCAAACCGTGGAGTTTGCCCGAATTGAGCTGTCTTTGCTGGCGGGGGATGCGGACGCTGAGGCGATTCGCGATCAGCTTCTGGCGCGCATGAGCGATCTTTCAGAATTCATGAAGACCTTGAAGCAGCGCTTTTCTGTCTGGTACAACCGCAATCATAATCGCTACGGAACTTTGTGGATGGATCGTTTTAAAAGTGTGCTGGTCGAAGGCGATGGGAACCCTCTACAAACGATGGCTGCCTATATTGATCTGAATCCTGTTCGTGCAGGCTTGGTGGAAGATCCAAAGGATTATCGTTTCTGTGGCTATGCGGAGGCGGTTTCCGGTGGGAAGGTGGCTCTGGCAGGGCTTCGGCGTATTTGGTCGGATTATGATTCAAATCCGCTGCGTGCTCACCGCTTGTTGATCTTCGGTAAGGGTAGCGAGGGTAGTGGGCATGTGATCGACCGTGACAAGGCTTTGAAGGTCTTGGAGGAGCAGGATGGCTTATTGCCTAAGACGGCAATTTTGCGCTGCCGAGTGCGCTACTTTACCGATGGGGCTATCTTGGGCTCAGCTGAATTTGTGCGGGGCTTTACTGGGGCTTGGCAAATGGAGCGCAAGCGGCAGCACACTCCAAAGGTGAATGCGATGAAAGGTGCAGACTGGGGCGACCTTGCTGTGATTCAGAGTTTGCGCAGGCAGGTTTTCGGATAAGGAAACTAACCTTAGCTTCTTAATTTCACGGAAGCTTTGTCGTGCCCATTAGGAATTTATCGCACTCGCGGGCGACGGCGCGGCCTTCGTTGATCGCCCAGACAATGAGAGACTGGCCGCGGCGCATGTCGCCAGCAGCGAAGACGCCTTCGATGCTGGTTTCAAAGGTGCCGTATTCAGCCTTCACGTTGGAGCGGGCATCGAGTTCGAGGCCAAGCTCTTCGGCGATAGTGGCTTCGGGGCCGAGGAAGCCCATGGCGAGTAACACTAGCTCGGCGTCGAGCACGCGCTCGCTGCCTTCGACTTTTTTGGGGATGTAGCGCCCGTTTTCATTCGTCCACTCAATGTTGTGGATGTGGACGGCCTTGACGTTGCCATCGGCATCGCCTTCAAACTTGCTGGAGGTGACAAGGTACTGGCGCGGGTCTTCACCTTGGATCTCGGCAGCTTCTTCTTGGCCGTAGTCCATCTTGTAAGTCTTGGGCCATTCGGGCCATGGGTTGTCGGCGGCGCGCTCTTCGGGCGGGCGTGGCATGATTTCTAGTTGGGTCACGCTCTTGCAACCGTGGCGTAGCGAGGTGCCCACGCAGTCGGTACCGGTATCGCCACCGCCGATGATCACGACGTTTTTGCCTTTGGCGAGTTCGCTAAATTGTTTGGTTTTGCCTTCTTTTATATCCCAAAGCTCCTTGGTGTTGGGCCCGAGAAATTCCATGGCGAAGCGGATGTTACCCTTATCGCGGCCTTCGATGGGAAGATCGCGCGGCTTGGTGGCACCACAGCAGAGCACGACGGAGTCGAAGTCTTCCATGAGTTGCTTGGAGGAAATGTCTCTGCCGATTTCGGTGTTACACTGGATGATGACGCCTTCGGCTTCCATTAGCTCCGTGCGGCGAGTGACGACGTTTTTCTCTAGCTTCATGTTGGGGATGCCATACATGAGGAGGCCACCGGGGCGGTCGGCGCGTTCGAAAATGGTGACTAGGTGGCCGGCTTTGTTCAGCTGATCGGCGGCGGAAAGACCGGCGGGGCCGGAGCCGACGACGGCAATCTTCTTACCCGTGCGCTCGCGGGGTGGGCGTGGGATGACCCAGCCTTCGTTCCACGCTTTGTCGATGATAGAGCACTCGATGTTCTTAATGGTGACAGGCGGGCCGATCACGGCGAGCACGCAGGAGCCTTCGCACGGAGCGGGGCAGACGCGGCCGGTGAACTCAGGGAAGTTATTCGTCTTGACTAGGCGCTCGTAGGCATCGTGCCACTTGCCTTGGTAGACGAGGTCGTTGAACTCAGGGATGAGATTGTTGATCGGGCAGCCGCTGGCCATATTGGCGAGCGTGATACCGGTGTGGCAGTAGGGCGTGCCGCAGTCCATGCAACGTGCGCCCTGTATCTGCAGCTTTCCCTCGTCGAAATCGTCGTGGATTTCGTCCCAATCCTTTACCCGTATGAGCGGCGCGCGATTTGTAATCGACTTCCGCTCGTATTCTAAAAATCCAGTTGCTTTACCCATAATGTATAAGTGTGAGAGTTAAAAAGTGTGAAATTGCTTCGCGACTAGTGGCCGGCCTTCACGTTTTCTTCGAAGGCGGCTTGCACGGCTTCGTCGCCGGCGAGGCCGCGCTCTTCGGCGCGTTTGACGGCTTGGAGCACGCGTTCGTAATCCTGCGGCATGATCTTGAGGAACTTACCTGCAGTTTCAGGCCAGTCGTCGAGGATTGATTTCGCGCGAACCGAACCAGTGAGCGCTAGGTGCTTCTCAAGCTTGGCTTTGACGAGGTTCATCTCATCGTCGCCGCACTCGATCAGCTGATAGACGTTGACCATGTCGGGGTTCAAGCTGTTTTGAACAAAGTCGCCCGCTTCATCGTAAACGTAAGCGAAACCGCCTGACATGCCTGCGCCGAGATTACGCCCGGTGGTGCCGAGGTTGATCACCATGCCACCTGTCATGTATTCGAGGGCGTGGTCGCCCAAGCCTTCGACGACGGCTTCAACGCCGGAGTTACGAACGCAGAAGCGCTCGCCGGCCATGCCGGCGATGTAGGCTTCGCCCTTGGTAGCGCCATAAAAGCAGACGTTACCGGTGATGATGTTTTCGTGCGCCACGAAGGGTGATTCGGAGTCGGGGCGCACAATGATCTTGGCACCGGAGAGTCCTTTGCCGAGGTAGTCGTTGGTATCGCCTGTGACAGTAAAGGTCATACCCTTGGGGCAGAACGCGCCGAGTGATTGACCAGCGGAGCCCTTGAGGTTGATCTTGATGGTGTCGTCGGGCAGGCCAGCGGCTCCATACTTGCGCGAGATCTCTGCGCCAGTGATGGTGCCGACGACGCGGTTGACGTTGACGATCGGCAAGTTGATTTCTACTGAGCTGCCGTTTTCGATGGCTGGCTGGGCTTGCTTGAGGATCTGGGTCAAGTCGAGCGAGCGGTCGAGCAAGTGATCTTGATCCATCTGGCAATAGGTGCCGACCTCGGGGCCAACTTGCGGCTTGTAGAGAATCTTGCTGTAATCGAGGCCTTTGGCTTTCCAGTGATTGATGGCGGGGCGCATTTCGAGCTTTTCGACGTGCCCGACCATTTCGGGAATGGTGCGGTAGCCGAAGTTCGCCATGATCTCGCGCACTTCTTCGGCCACGTAGTTCATAAAGTGCACGACGGCATCAGCGCCACCGGCAAACTTCTTGCGCAGTTCGGGGTTTTGCGTGGCGACGCCGACGGGGCAGGTGTTTTTATGGCAGACACGCATCATCAAGCAACCGAGCGTGACGAGCGGTGCGGTGGCAAAGCCGAACTCTTCGGCACCCAAGAGGCAGGCGATAGCAACATCGCGGCCGGTCTTTAGCTGACCGTCTGTCTCGAGGCGCACACGGGAGCGCAGGTCGTTAAGCAAGAGTGTTTGATTGGTCTCAGCGAGGCCGAGCTCCCATGGGGCACCGGCGTGCTGGATGGAAGAACGGGGCGAGGCGCCTGTGCCGCCATCGTAGCCGGAGACGAGGATGCCATCGGCCTTGGCCTTGGCCACGCCGGCGGCGATAGTGCCGACGCCGACTTCGGAGACGAGCTTCACATTCACGCGGGCGTGGATGTTGGCGTTCTTCAAGTCGTGGATCAGCTCCGCCAAATCTTCAATCGAGTAAATATCGTGGTGCGGGGGCGGGGAGATGAGTCCCACGCCGGGGGTGGTGCCGCGGGTTTTGGCAATCGGTGGCAGCACTTTGTGGCCGGGCAGTTCGCCGCCCTCGCCGGGCTTGGCACCTTGCACGATCTTGATCTGGATCTCGTCGGAGTTGACGAGGTAGTAGCTCGTCACCCCGAAACGACCGGAAGCGACTTGTTTGATCGAAGAGCGTCGGCTGTCGCCGTTGGCATCGGGTGTGAAGCGGTCGGAATCTTCGCCGCCTTCGCCGGTGTTGGACTTGCCCCCGATGCGGTTCATCGCCACTGCCAGTGTTTCGTGAGCCTCTGTGGATATGGAGCCGTAGGACATCGCACCCGACTTGAAGCGCTTCATAATGGCTTCGACTGGCTCGACCTCCTCGATGGGTATGGACTTAGATGGATCGATCTTGAAATCCATCAAGCCACGCAAGGTAAACATCTCCTTCGACTGATCATTCACAGCCTGCGAGTATTCCTTAAACACGGCATAATCCCCTAGGCGAGTCGCCCTCTGAAGCTTGTGGATAGTGATCGGGTTGAACAGGTGGCGCTCGCCACCGGCACGCCATTGGTAGATGCCGCCTGGATCGAGTGCGGAACTGCGCTCGTCGTCGCGCTCGGCAAATGCTCTGCTGTGGCGAGCATTTGTCTCCTTAGCGATGGTGCCGAGGCCGATGCCTTCCACACGGGAAGCTGTTTTGGTAAAGTATTTGTCGATCACAGACTCATTCAGGCCGATGGCTTCGAATATCTGTGCGCCACGGTAGGAGGCGATGGTCGAGATGCCCATCTTAGACATGGTCTTGATGACGCCATTTAGATTGGCCTTGAGGAAATTCTTACAAGCCTGATCGCCGTCGATCTTGACATCGCCACGCTGCACGAGGTGGCGCACCGTTTCGAGCGCGAGGTAGGGGTTGATCACGTTGGCGCCGTAGCCGAGCAGGAGCGCGAAGTGATGGACTTCGCGCGGCTCACCGGATTCGAGCACAATGGATACGCGGGTGCGGGTACCTTGGCGCACGAGGTGGTGGTGCAGGCCAGCGACAGCGAGCAGGGCAGGGATGGGTGCTTTCTTGTGGTCAACTTTGCGGTCGGAAAGTATCAGGATGTTGACCCCATCACGGATAGCGGCGTCGGCATTTTCGAAGAGTTTTTCGAGGGCATTTTCGAGGCCTTTGCCGGAGAGGCGCGGCTCGGAAATGCTGTTATGGCCGGGCTCGAGGCCTCCAGGTGCCGATTCAAAAACGATCGGCAGGCGCGAGGCCTTGAAGCCGGGCAGATCGATATGACGCAGCTGTGCAAGCTGTTTGCGGTCGATCAGCGGCGATTCAAATTTGATCATGCGGCAGCTGTCGGGGCCGGGGCGTGTCAGATCGCCCTCGGAGCCGATGAAGCTGATGCTACCAGTGACCAGCTCTTCGCGGATTGGGTCAATCGGTGGATTGGTGACCTGTGCGAAAAGTTGTTTGAAGTAGTTGTACAGCAGCTGCGGCTGGTCGGAGAGCACGGCTAGCGGGGCATCGTTACCCATCGAGCCGAGCGGCTGCTTGCCGACTTCGGCGCTGGGGCCGACGATAAAGCGCATATCTTCAAAGGTGTAGCCGAATGCCTTCTGGCGCGTTTCGATGGTTTCGTAATTATCGACTGGCACCTCTTCGGCAGCGGGGAGATCTTCTGAATTGATGAGGTTTTCCTTCAGCCACTGGCCGTAGGGTCGCTCGTCTGCGATTTGCTTCTTGAGTTCTTCGTCGCCGATGATTTTGCCTGCCTTCATGTCGATCAGGAACATGCGGCCTGGCTCTAGGCGGCCTTTATTGATCACATTTTTCGGCTCGATGCCTTCCAGCACTCCGACCTCGGAGGCGAGGATGACTTTGTCGTCGGAAGTGACATAGTAGCGAGAGGGGCGGAGGCCGTTGCGGTCGAGCGTCGCGCCGACTTGCACACCGTCAGACATCGCCATCGAGGCCGGGCCGTCCCACGGTTCCATCATGCAGGCATGAAACTCGTAAAAGTCGCGCTTCCACTGGGGCATGTTCTTGTGGCGCTCCCATGGCTCGGGGATCATCATCATCATGGCATGCGCAAGACTGCGACCGGAAAGAACGAGGAATTCGAGACAGTTATCAAACTTCTGCGAGTCCGAGCCATCTTCGCGGATGATAGGCAGGATCTTACGCAGGTCGTCGCCGAAGACTTCGCTGGCCAGCTGCATTTCGCGGGCGTGGAGCCAGTTTTCGTTGCCCCGCACGGTATTGATCTCGCCGTTGTGGCAAAGGTAGCGGAACGGCTGCGCGCGCGGCCAGCTGGGAAAGGTGTTGGTCGAGAAGCGCGAGTGGGTAAGGGCCAGCGCGGAGTCCATCGCCTCATTGGAAAGGTCGGGGAAATAAGCTTCGAGCTGCCCGGTGGTCAACATGCCTTTATAAGTCATGGTGCGGCTGGAGAGCGAGCTAACGTAGAAGAGCGAATCGTCGTCCTCACCCGAGTAGCGGATGCGATAGGTCGCCAAGTGGCGTACGATGTAGAGCTTGCGTTCGAAGGCGAGGCCCGCTTCCACTGATTCGCGCGCGACGAAAAACTGCCGCATGAACGGCTCGCAAGCGGCCGAGGCCTTGCCCAAGATCTCACTACGCACCGGCACGTCGCGCCAGCCGATCATGCTGAGACCTTCTTCGACTACGATCTTTTCGATAATTTTTTCTTCGTGGGCGCGTTCCTCAGTATTTTTTGAGAGAAACACAAAACCGACTGCGTAATCGCCCTCGGCGGGCACGTCGAAGCCACACTCAGCCTGGCAGACTGTTTTGAAAAAGTTGTGCGGCAGTTGGATGAAAATACCTGCGCCGTCGCCGGTGATCGGATCGCAACCACAGCCTCCGCGGTGATCGAGATTCACGCAGATCTCAAGCGCACCCTTAACGATGTCGTGCGACTTACGGCCTTTCATGTCGACGATGAGGCCGATGCCGCAGTTTTCGTGTTCGTTTTGAGGATCGTAGAGGCCTTGCGCCTTGGGTGGTGTGTAAGTGTTTTGCATATTCATCTAAAAAAAACTATCTAAAAAAGTGTTGTTTGAGTGGCGCTGGTCGCTTCGCACAAGCCAAGCGTTGCCGTGATCGGGCGAAAAAAACGCCTCTCTATGTCTAGATTCAAAAAGAACAAGTAAGGTAGGCACTCGGAGAAGGCTGTCTAGAAAAAATACCCGTCGCCATCAAAACGAGACCATTCATCGCACCGAATAGGAGCGGAAATGATTAAAAATGCAAATTGTAGTCCCGCTTCGTAGGCGGTCTGAGGATGGATGTGGTCGCTTGAATGCGGGACTCCAACCTTGTAAAACGCAGTGCTTAGAAGAAGCGCACCGTCTTAGAGCGCATCGCTTCGTGCTCTTCGTCTGTGCAGGGGGCGTTGATTGGCACATCGGCTGCGGCACCGTTGGGGGTGATTAGGCCGTTGCTTTGCAAGAAGTTCTCGACCTCTTCGCCGCTGACATCGGGCAGCATGGTGCCGTCGATCTCCACGCAAGGCGAGAGCGGCTGGCCAGATTTTTCAACCATCTCCGCGTACTGGACCGCATTGTTGATAATGTCGCGGTCTTCGTATTCGAGGCCGTATTTTTTCATGATCGCTCGCACGCCCATGCTCCAGCCGCAAGTCGGCTTTAAATATGCTATAATTTTCATAATAATAGTTTAAGTGTTAGATTTTGGTGACTTGTCAACTACGAGGATTTGCGAGCGACGATCCAATCGATGAGTTTCGACTCGTTATCCTCGTAAGCCCACGCTACTCGCAGGAACTCTGCTGGGTGGATTTTATTAGTCTTAAAAAAGTTTCGGTCGCCGCCGCAGCCATACATCGTTTCGGGTGGCAACTCGCCGCGTAGCTTGGCGAAGGCCTTCGGCATCAGGCGTGGTAGCCACACGATGCCCTTTACTTCGGCGTCCTTCGGAGGCAGGGTGCTGCTATCGAGGGTATTGCCCGAGGGTTTACCCACCTGTACGGTCAAAAAGTAGTCGCGGCGGGCTTCGCAGACCATTAAAAAAGTTTCAAAGTCCGGCTCGTCGCGGGTGACAGCGTCTTCTGCGTAGTCGAACACATCCATGGTGTTGAGACCGATCGATGCTAGCTCCGCCAGCGTCGCAGCGTCGAAGTAGCTATTTGGCTCGCGATTACCTTCTTTATACTTGGAGACGGCGCTCTCCCAGATTGTTTTCAGAGTTTGTTGGTAGTTGTAGTGATCCATTATTTACCTATAATAACAAATCCCGCTAGAAAAACAACCCGCGTTGTAGATTCCTGCTCATTTCCCTCTTCACGGTTGCTTCATGCTCTGAACCCAGCTAAGCCAAATGCAATATGCGCGTCGACTCACACATGCACACACCACTCTGCGGCCACGCCGTGGGCGAACCAATCGAATACGCCATGATGGCTGCCGAGCGGGGGATTGATCTGATCACCATCACCTGCCACATTCCGATGCGCTGGGAAGCCTTCGGCCAAGCTGGCATCCGCATGGCGCGCGAGGAACTCGATGATTATAGGGCGCTCGTGCAACGCACCGCTGAACAAGCCGCCCCGCTCGGCGTCGAAGTGCTCTGCGGGATCGAGGCCGAGGTGTATCCCGACGAAGCTGAGCTGGAGCCGATGGATGAGATTTTGGCTAGCTACGATTTCGACTTCGTGCTCGGTTCCTTGCACGCGCAATGCCGCAGCTACATCGAATGGCTCGCCAGCAATAAGGCCAAAACAGACGCTATCAAGATCGACAGCTACTTCCGCCATCTCAGAGACGGCGCACAGTCCGGCCGCTACGATAGCATGTCGCACCCCGATGTGATCCGCACCTACGGCGTCGTTAACCACTTCATGCCCGCAGAGCACGAGGAGGTGATCCGCGAGTTTCTGCAAGCTGTGGTGGATGAGGATATTTGTATGGAGGTCAACACCAGCGGTCTGACGAAGGGCGACTACGAAGTGCACCCCGACCCACTGATCCTTGATTGGGCCAGCGAGATGGGGGTGAAACTGACCATCGGCTCGGATTCGCACCGTCCCGGCTCCGTCGGCCAGTTCTTCGACATCATCCAGCCCATGCTGCGAGATAAAGGTTTCAAAGATCTGCACTACTTCCGAGGGCGAAAGCGCCTGCGGATCGATATGCCAGATGGTCGCTAGGTAAGCGTGGCGTCGTCGCTTGCGAGGGCCACGGTGTTGTAGGTCAGATCGGCTCAACACGGCGAACTTTTGCAAGTTCGAGAGGTTTACGTGCGGATCTGGCGGGCGTGCAAGATTCTTTATTTGAGCAACTCTGATATGGTCTTTGCGGCGGCATCATATGCACGCGCAGCGGCTTTGGGCTGGATCGTGCTGTCAGCCTCCGGTTTGCAGAACTGGCTTTCTAATTCGTGCAAATCTAGGCTCAAACTGTTGCTGGCGGCACGGAGCGCAGCGCCGAGGGCGACGGAACCGCTCACGGCGAGGCGTTGCACTTTGGCTTGAAAGACGTCGGCCACGACTTGCGCGATGGCGTCGTTCTTCGACGCGCCGCCGGTTAGGTAAATGACTTCGGGCTGCAATTGCATCCAATCGGTGCGCAGCTTCATATTGATAAATTGACCCTCGACGCAGGCGCGGATGGTTGCATCGGCTGCCTGCCAATTCTCAAAAGCATCGCTGCCTTGGAGGCGTGGTGCGTCGAGGTTAACCCGCGGGCTGATCTCGGGGCGGAAGAAGGGCACCATCACGTTACCATCATTACCGACAGGGGTTTTGCTGAAAGCAGTGGTGAACTGATCCCAATCGTAGCCGAATTTATCTTTGACTTCCTCGCGAGCCAGGGAGCCGTTGACGAAGCATTGCAACGACATGGAGCCGCTGGCAGGATTGCCGAAGACATGGCCGCAGCCCTGTGGGTCGGCCATTACGCCGGGCATGGCGGCGAAGAAGGTGTCGGAGGTGCCGAGCGAGACGACGAGTTTGCCGGGCTGGCTGGCACCCATGCCGACGAGGCTGCTGGGGTTGTCGCCGGTGAAGACGGTAATCGGTGTGCCGGCGGCAAAGCCGTATTTCTTGACAAAGTAATCGCAGAGAGTGCCTGCGGTGGTCGCTCCGAGGGCGACGCTCGGCAGGCGGCTGCGGAGTGCTGGTGCGGTCGCTTCCAGGAGTTGGGCGTCCCAATTCCACGCTTGGATGTTGAGCAGATTCATGCCGGCAGCGTCGCCAGTATCGATGGGCGCATCGGCACCGCATAGCACGGAGCAGAGGAAAGAGCTGACGAGATGGACGCGAGCGGTCTGTGTGTAGCCCTGCGGATCGTTTTTATAAAAACGGCGTATTTGTGGCCCGGTGAATCGCTCGATGGCGATGGAGCCGGACTTGGCGCAAACGGCCTCGTCGCCACCGATGGCAGCGGCGATCTCGCGGCACTCGGCACCTGTTGCGGTATCCATCCAAATGGGGGATGTTTTCCGAGAGAAACAGACATCGAGCTGGTGTGAAAGTGAGTGGTCGAGAGAAAGTCCGCCCACGGTTCCAAACCATTTCGAGTTGAGATAAATGGAGCCGTGTTGCTGGCCTGCGCCAGAAATCGCGGCGACTTTGGCGAGGTCGCAGTGCGATTTGAGGTCGTTGAGTAGCAACTCCAGCGCGTCGAGCCACATGCGGGGATCGCTGTGCACTTCGCCGTCTGCACCGTCGGGAATGAAGCCGGAGGGCGCGTTATACTGTGGCAAGCGCTCTCCGAAATTAACGGACGCTGCTGTGACAACGGATTGCGTGTCCGTATCGATCACGATAGCGGAGCAGCTTTGAGTGGAGGAATCGAGGCCGAGGACTAGCATTGTGTAGTTGAGGAGCGGGGGGAGGCGTAGGATAAACGTAGGGGCGTCGCGCCCCTACGTTTTATCAATGAATTCTAGATAAATTCGTTGATTAGGTTTTCCAGCATTTCCTGACGGCCACTAGATAAAGTGGGTTCGCCGTGGCTGAGGGCGTATTTTTCGAGTTCTTCGAAACCGACTTCGCCCGCTTCGACTTTGGCGCCGATGTCTTGATCGAAGCTGCCGTAGCGGGCGTCGACGAAGTCCTTGAGGCGGCCGTCCTCGCGGATAGCGTGGGCGATCTTTAGGCCACGAGCGAAGGCATCCATGCCGCCGATGTGGGCGTGTAGGAGGTCGATCGGTTCGTGGGATTCGCGGCGGCGTTTGGCGTCGAAGTTGAGACCGCCTGTGGTGAGGCCGCCCATTTCTAGCACGACGAGCATGACTTGTGTGGTCAGGTAAATATCGGTCGGGAACTGATCTGTATCCCAGCCGATGAGCTCGTCGCCGCGGTTGGCGTCGACACTGCCGAGCATCTTGGCACTGGCGCAGACGGTGAGCTCGTGCTGCATGGTGTGGCCGGCGAGGGTGGCGTGGTTGGTCTCGATGTTGAGCTTAAAGCGATCCATCAGGCCGTATTCGCGCAGGAAGTTGAGGCAGGTGGCGGAGTCGGTATCGTACTGGTGCGTGGAAGGCTCGCGCGGCTTAGGCTCGATGTAGAAGGGGCCGTCGAAGCCGATCTTGTCGGCGTGGTCGACTGCCATGTGGAGGAAGGCGGCCATGTGGTCGAGCTCGCGCTTCATGTTGGTGTTGAGCAGAGTGGCGTAGCCTTCGCGTCCGCCCCAGAAGGTGTAGCCGAGACCGTCGAGCTCTTTGGTGCATTCGAGGGCTTTTTTAACCTGCGCTGCGGCGTAGGCGAATATGTGGGCGTCGGGCGTGGTGGCGCCGCCCTGCGAGTAGCGGGGGTGGGAAAAGAGGCAAGCGGTGCCCCAGAGAAGTTGCACGCCGGTTTCTTTTTGCTTGGCCTTGAGCTTGGCCACCACAACGTCGAGTGCGGCGTTGGAAGCTGCGAGGTCGTTGAGCTCCGGGGCGATGTCGCGATCGTGCCAGCAGTAGAAGTCGATACCGATCTTTTCGAGGAACTCGAAGAAGACATCGACGCGGGCGACGGCGTTTTCAACGGAGTTGGAACGGTTATCCCACGGCATTTGCGCGGTGCCAGCACCGAAGGGGTCGCCCAGCTCATTGCGCATGACGTGCCAGTAGGGCGCGGCAAAACGAAGGTGATCCTTCATCGTTTTGCCGCCGATCAGCTCGCTCGGGTTGTAGTGCTTGAAGGCAAGCGGGTTTTTGGAGCCTGTGCCCTCAAATTGGATTTTGTCGCAGTCGAAGTGTTGCATGGTATTTGTGTGGTTAGAGTTGGGTAAGTCGTAGCACAGGCATCCGGCCTGTGTCGGCAGATGTATAAACACAAGTAGGATGCCTGTGCTACGTTTTGAATATTACCTTATCCTGAGTGATCCTGAAACCGCAAATTGCGCTTATATTCTGTTGATTTGCGCCAAAGTGTAGGCTTAGCTATACTTGATGAGCCAACAGATTGCAATTGTGATGACGGAGGTGTTTTTACGCCGGCTGACGCCTGCGCTGATGCCGTTCGTGCGCCATCAGCAGGACTTCCGGATTGTAAGTATCCACCGACCTGTGGGTGAGTTGCTCGACCTGCTGCGCGACTTGCAGCCGAGTGGTTTAATCACGGAGTGGTTGCCACAGGTGACGGAGGCGTTGTTGGAGTTGAAGCTGCCGACGGTCATTGCGGATACGGATTTTAGCTATCCGGGGGTGACGAGTATCGATGTGGATGATCGGGCGGTGGGCGCGGCTGCGGCGGAGGCTTTTAAACAGGGGGGGTTCCAGAGTTTCGCGTGTTTGGGCAATGGCACACCGTATTCGGGGCAGCGGATCGATGGCTTCTTGCATGCGGTGGACTCGCCAGTATCGGTGCATATGGAGACTGCGTTTGAGGATGCGCGCTACAGTGAGCATTTTGTGGAGCCGAGCGCGGCGCTGTGTGGCTGGCTGGGATCTTTGCCCAAGCCGGTGGGCATCTTCGCGGTGCACGATCCGTTAGGGCGCTTTATCTGTAGCACTTGCCAGCAACTGGGGATTGCGGTACCGGAGCAGGTGGCGGTGATTGGTGCGAATAATGATGAGTTGGTCTGCGGGCTGAGCTACCCGATGCTGTCGAGCGTGGCGATTCCGTGGGATACGATCGGCGCGTTGGTCGGGGAGTCGATGCAGCATCTATTGGCTGAAAAGGAGGCTGCGCCGGAGCCGATTCTGGTTGCGCCCAGTGGGGTGGTCTTGCGGCATTCGGCCAATCATCTGGCTGTCGATGATTTGCAATTACGCCGTGCAATGTCCTTCTTTTCCGAACGTTTGCAAGACAGCATTAACGTAGGGCAAATGTGCGACGAGTTGCGCATGGCACGCCGCACTTTGGAGCGAAAATTTAAAGAGTTTTACTGCTGCACCCCGTGGGAAATGCTGTGCCGCCTACGGGTTGCGCGCGCTAAGCAACTACTGGCGCAGACGAATCACCCGATCAGTAGAATTGCCGAGTTATGTGGTTTCAACGATGCGGAGCGCATGGCGGTGGTTTTCAAGCGTATGACGGGTGAGGCACCGTCAAACTTTCGGAAATCGAGGAAGTCGGGTTATAAATTGGAGTCTCGCCCTTAAGCGGGCGCGTATCCATAGCCGTTCAATCTCGAGCGGCTATGGATTTTCACCAGTTACGCTGGCTCAAGCAGGCGTAACTCCGACGCGCTCAGACGCTTACTCGGGCACTTTCACATTGTAGATGTAGCCGACGCCGTGTACGGTGCGGAAGGCGTCGAGCGTTAGGCTGTGACGCTTGTATAACTCGCGAATTTTTACGATGTACTGGTCGAGTGAGCGACTGCGCACATCCGCGTGTATGCCCCAGATTGAGTGGATCAAATTCTTACGCGTGAGTACTGCATTTGGGTGGTCGGCGAGGTAAGTGAATATGCCGAGCTCTTTGCGGCCGATGCTTTCAATCTCGCCGTCAGCGAAGATCACTTCGAGACGCTGGGGGTTGACTTGAGCACCGCAAAATTCAAACGGAGAGTCAGTGATAGAGGCGTTTTGGGTGATGTTGCCGTCGTGAATTGTTTCGGCGCGGCGCAGCACAGCGTTTATGCGGGCAATCAGCTCGGGAAAGCCAAACGGCTTAGTGATGTAATCATCCCCGCCCATTTCGAGCGCTTTGACTTTTTTAACTGCACTGTTTTCACCGGTTAGAAAGATGACGGGTGTCTCGTTACCCGAATTGCGCAGATCTCTCATCAGGTTGAAGCCGGTGTCGTCGGGTAGGTGGACATCGAGTAAAAGAAGGTTGGCGAAATTACTTTTCAGAAAGCGTTCCACATGGCTGGCCTCACGGCAGATTTGGCTTTGCATTCCAGCGACTTTGAGCTGCGCTGCGATCAGAGTAGAGAGGTCTGTATCATCTTCTGCGATGAGGATCAGGGGTTTAGGTGTCTGGGTCATCTTTATTCAGGGTTATCTGTCAGTTGGTCGAGGTCGGCGAGGACTTCGCTGGCGTGCACATCGGGTTTTACTTTGAGATAGGTCTTTAGAATAGTGCCCTGCGCGCTAATTAAGAACGAAACGCGGTGGATACCGTCATAGACTTTCCAGTGAGAGGGGCTTCCCGTCCTCTGTGAATTGAAAATTTGGTGCCTTGTGTCCGGCATCGAGTGGTGTTGGCTGGCTCATTTTCTGTAAACTTTTGTTAGCGATATAGAGTATCTAAGCGGTTCTGCCCAAGTTACAAATATTTATTTTCACACCCTGTAAGGTAGTCGCCACGCTTTTGTAAAATTTAATCTTGTGCCTGATTCGTGCTACGACAGCGTTTAATGCTATGGAAAATAAGCCATTACTCATGCTCGGCCTACCTAAAGGCAGCCTTCAAGACGCCACTATCAAGCTTTTTGGTAAGGCGGGCTTTAATATTTCAGTGAGTTCCCGCTCCTATCGTCCTTCTATCGACGATGATCAGTTGGACGGGCGCTTTGTGCGCGCCCAAGAGGTGAGCCGCTACGTGGAGCATGGCTATTTCGACTGTGGCCTGACTGGGCAAGACTGGGTGCTTGAAAACGCCTCCGACGTGGTCGAAGTCTGCGATCTCGTTTACAGCCGTGCTTCGAATCAGCGCTCGAAGTGGGTCATCGCCGTGCCCGAGGGCTCCAGCGTGCAGAGCGTCCAAGACTTGCAAGGTAAGCGCATCGCGACTGAGGTGGTCAACATTACCCGCCAATACCTCAAGAATAAAGGCGTCAACGCCGAGGTGGAATTTTCTTGGGGCGCGACCGAGGTGAAAGTGCCCGACCTCGTCGACGCCATCGTCGACCTCACTGAGACGGGTAATTCGATCCGCGCCAACAAGCTGCGCATCGTCGATACACTGCTTTATACCAACACCGTGCTGATTGCTAACAAGGCTTCTTGGGAAGTCCCCGAGAAGCGCAAGAAGATCGAGAACATCGCTATGCTGCTCCAGTCTGCGCTCGAAGCCCACACAAAGGTTGGCCTCAAGCTCAACATCGAAAAGTCTAAGCTGGAAAGCATCCTCGCCGATCTGCCCGCACTGCGTAATCCCACTATCAACCGCCTCACCGACGAGTCATGGGTCGCCATCGATACCGTTATCGACGAAAAAGTCGCGCGCGAGATCATCCCCGAGCTCAAAAAGCGGGGTGCCGAAGGCATCATCGAGTATCCGCTTAATAAGGTGGTCTTTTAATGTCGCTAAGAGAAAAAACTGTCCGCATCGCACTGATTCAAGGTCGCGAGCAGGGCAGCCCCGCTGCCGATTTAGACTACACGATCGCGCGCATCCGCGAGGCCGCCGCCTCTGGCGCGCAGATTATCTGTACCCAAGAGCTGTTCAACACGCCCTACTTCTGCCGCACGCAGGATACGGCGCTCTTCGATCTAGCCGAGCCCATTCCCGGCGCCACCACAGCAGCGCTCGAAGCCGTGGCCGCTGAGTTAGGTGTGGTCATCATCGCTGCGTTGTTTGAGCGCCGCGCCGCAGGCGTGTATCACAACACCGCCGTCGTGATCGATGCTGACGGGCGCTACCTCGGTAAGTATCGCAAAATGCACATCCCGCAAGACCCCGGCTTTGAGGAGAAGTTTTATTTCACGCCCGGCGATCTCGGATACAAGGTGTGGGATACGAAATTTGGCAAAATCTCCGTCCTCATTTGCTGGGATCAATGGTATCCCGAAGCTGCCCGCATGGCCGCCCTCGCGGGAGCTGAAATCATCTTTTACCCCACCGCCATCGGCTGGCTACCCGAGGAAAAAGCCCAGCTCGGCGCCGCGCAGCACACCGCGTGGGAGACGGTCCAGCGCGGGCACGCCGTGGCCAACGGCTGCTACGTCGCCGCTGTCAACCGCACAGGCACCGAGGGCGAGACTGAGTTTTGGGGGCAGAGCTTCGTCTCCGATTTCTACGGCCAAATCATGCAACGCTCGCCCGTCGCCGAAGAGCACATCCTAATCGCCGACTGCGACCTCAAAGCCCTAGAAGACATGCGCCGCATCTGGCCATTCTTCCGCGACCGCCGCATCGATACCTACCAAGGCGTGACGAAGCGGATGCTTGATTCTTAAAAATGTCCCGCCTTAAAACACCCAAAGAACTCGGCTACCGCTTCCCTGCAGAATGGGAGCCGCAAGCCGCCATCTGGTTTGCATGGCCTGTCCGCCGCACCCTCTGGCCAGACTGCTTCGACCGCGTGCGCGAGCAGATTGCCGCGCTCTACGTGCTGGCAGCCCGCTACCAAAGCGTGCGGGTGCTGTGCGCTGCTGAGGAGCAGCCCCGCCTGCGCGCGCTCATGGCGCCGGTTGGCAAGAACACCACTGCTGCTGCCGTCGAACTCTACGACTACCAAAGCGACGATGTCTGGATACGCGATTTCGGGCCACTTTTTCTCATCCACGACCGCCAGCGCGAGCTCTGCATCGCCGACTGGCGCTATAATGCGTGGGGCAATAAATTTCCCGAGCAACAAAAAGACGACCGAGCTTCCGCTTGGATCGCCGACCAGCTCGGCATCCGCCGCTTCGCCTTCGATCAAGTGCTGGAAGGCGGTGCCGTCGAAAGCAACGGTGCGGGGCATATACTGACTACCGAGGTCGTCGTGCTCAACCCCACCCGTAATGGCGTGACTAGCACTGCACTCGTCGAGCACCAGCTCACCACCTGCCTCGGTGCCGACAAAGTGCTCTGGCTGGATGATGGGCTCGTCGGCGACGATACCGATGGGCACATTGATAACCTCGCCCGTTTTTTCAAGGATGACGGCATCCTGATCGCCGTAGTCGCTGATCCCGAAGACGCCAACTATCCCAAGCTGACCGAAAACATCCGCCGTCTGCAAGAATTCCGCACCCCCCAGGGGGAGCCCTTCGCCTCGGTGCAGCTTCCGCTGCCCGATCCCATCATGCACGAAGGCGAGCCTCTCGCCGCCAGCTATTTGAATTTCGTCGTGCTGAATGGCGCTGTGCTCGTGCCCACCTACGGCCAGCCAAAAAACGATGCCGCGGCACTGGAGACCATCGGCGCTTGTTTCACCGGGCGCGAGATCGTCGGCGTCGACTGCCGCGACATCATCAAAGAAGGCGGTGCCCTCCACTGCATGAGCCAGCACCAGCCGCTGGTTTAGAAAATCGTAGAAGCGACACTCTTGTCGCTTTCTTGGGGAGCCGCTCAGCACCGTGAGCCACGCCGTTTACAAATGTCTCGAAAACGCCGCACGCTTGTTTTGTTTTTCATAGCGCTTTAAAAGCGACAAGAGTGTCGCTTCTACAAAAGATACGGTAGCACAAACATAACGAATAAAAACAGCACGGTGCCTACAATGAAGAGCGCTAGGCAGCCGACTTTGGCGCGTAGGACTTCGCTTTGGGTGTTGGCTTTGTAGGTGGGGGCGTTCGGATCAGGCTCGATGCTCGGGATATTTGGCTTAACTCCCTCCTTGGATGCCGCGACTCTAGTGGCTTCGGCCTTGATGGCTGCATCTTCGCGGGAGGCTGCATCTTCGCGCGAGGCTGCATCTTCGCGGCGGGCTGACTCTTGGATCTTCCTATCTAGCCAATCCAGATGTTGCTGGATCTGTGCGCGCTGCTGTTTGAGTTCTTCGAGGGAGAGTGCCATGCGTTCCAGAATGAACGCTCAACATTCAACGCTCAACGCCCAAGTTAAAAAGAAACGCATCGTTGAAGTTGACCCAAAAAAATCCCGCTCCTATTGCAGTGTTGCAAGAGCGGGATTTTGAAAAGTTGTGAGCGCGTAAGCTTGGAGTGAACTAAGCGGCGGCGACTGCGGTGTCTGCGGTGACTGCAACGACGACGTTGATCTTGCGGTGTAGCTTATCGAAAGCGACGTTGCCGTCTTTCAGCGCGAAGAGCGTGTGGTCGCGCCCCATACCGACATTTACGCCAGGATGGTAGCGTGTGCCGCGTTGGCGCATGATGATGTTGCCTGCGACGACGACTTCGCCGCCAAATTTCTTAACACCGAGACTCTTTGCGTTGCTGTCGCGACCGTTACGTGAAGTTCCTTGTCCTTTTTTATGTGACATTTTTTAGTATCTCTTACTGGTTAAAGGGATTGAAAATTATCCGTTGATGGATTCGATTTTGATCACAGAAAGATGCTGACGGTGACCACGGCGTTTCTTATAGCCTTGGCGACGCTTCTTTTTGAAGACGACGACCTTCTTGTCTTTCTTGTTTTCGAGAATGGTCACCTTGACGGATGCGCCCTCGACGAGAGGGGAGCCGAAGCGTGCGTCCGAACCTTCACCGACCATGAGGACTTCGATGATGTCGATCGAGTCACCGGCTACCGTATCCGGGTAGGCGTTTACTTTGAGGACATCGCCTTCAGTTACAGTGAATTGGCGACCTTGTGTTTTGATAGTGGCTTTCATGGGAAAAAAGGGAGAGCAAAGCGTGCTCGGGCGCGAAATCAAGACGTTTTTTCAGATATTTTCACGTTTCTGGAGCGGTTTCGGTGCTGTTGAACCGTAAGGACTTCCTCTAGCTAGATTTTACCCCAGTTTTTATAGAAATCCTGCATCACATAAAAAGCTGCTTTATAAGCCGTCTTATCTTCGTTGAGAAGACCTTTTCGGTTATAATGGTTCTGGAAGGGGTTTGTTCGGCGTGGGCAGCGAAAATCATAGAGTATCCAGGGACTGATGCCTTTGATGTATTTTATTTGCCCCATTGTTTCGACCTGCTTTTGATAAAGGGCCTTTTGATTGTCTTCTGTGAAAAACTCATCCGGACTGCCGCGATGTCCTGCTCGGGCGCCTCCACCAAATTCTGTTATGATTACAGGTTTATCTGGAGTTGAATTGCGAAAGAGTTTTTCTAGCTTAGAGAAGTCAGGATCGTACCAGCCGTAATACTGGTTAATACCTATCACATCAAGGTGTTCAGCTAAGCGGTCGTTGATAAATAGGTCGACTTTATCGCTCAGGCACGCTGCCGAGATGGCTCGCGAGTCATCTGCGCCACGCGCTGCGTCGACTAACTTCTTCATGAAGTCGTAGCGTGCATCTGTGTCTGCATTCTCGTTGCCGATCGACCAAATGACGACCGATGCACGGTTGCAGTCTCTCTGCATCATTTCAAGTAGCTGGTTCTCTGCGTCCAGATAGGTGAACTGATTCTCGAATGCGATTGACCAGTAGACAGGGATCTCCTCCCAGAGCATGAGACCCATACGATCTGCGATTTGAGCGGCCTTTTCGGTGTGAGGGTAGTGCGCCAGTCGCAGATAATTGCAGTTCATCTCCTTTGCTAGCGTGAAGTTTTGGATGATCTCTTCCTCAGTGACGGCTTTTCCATTGAGCACGGACTCCTCATGGCAAGCGATGCCCTTCAATAGGATTTGTTCGCCGTTGAGGGTGATGTCTGTGCCTTTAACCGAGAATTCCCGAAAGCCAATTAACTCCTCGATTTGGTCTTCGCCGTAGTTGAACTTCACTGCATACAATTTAGGGCTTTCGGGGCTCCAGAGCGTGGGGCTTACCTTGATTGAGAGATTGGCACTGCCATTTTTGATCTCGATGCTCTCCTTCAAATCAAGCTCCTCAATCTCCAGCGTCCCGATTCCATTGAGTTCGTTGCCCTCTACCTGCACCCGAAGGTCGATCTTGCCGAACTGACTCTCTTTTTTCAATTGGCAGTAGAATTTTTTGACGAAAGTTGCGGGCACGCGAATGATTTCTACGTCGCGATAGAGGCCGCCGTAATTAAACCAGTCCGTGTTATGCATGGGGACTCGATCCGGCTGACGCCGATTCTCGACGTTGAGCATAATTCGATTGTCGTCCTTCAGGGTATCCGTGATCTCGATATAGAAGGGGGTCGAAGCGCCGTCGTGCGAGCCGAGAAATTCTTTGTTTAGGAATACTTTGGCATGGTAGGCTGCCGCCCCGATTTTTAAGAAAACGCGCTCGTTTGCTTGCTTCGCTTCGTATTTAAAAGTGCGCGTATAAATGCCGCTGCTTTCATAGTAAAAATACTCAGGACGTGCCAGATTCCAACAAGAAGGAACGGTGACTGCTTCCCAGTGTTCAAAATCATAGTCGAGCGGCAGGGGGCGTCCGCTCGAATCAGTGGTTGCCTCTAGATGCCAGCGTGAACGAAGCCCCATGTCATATTGGTCAACCGTGAAGTGCCACTGCCCCGACAAGAGTTCTTTGTCTCTTCCGGCATCTGCTATCATGCTTAGGTGAGTGACGGATTTACCTTCGTAAATCTCCTCGAAAGCTTCGTTGTGTATGACGGCGTCGAAATTTTTAGGCTGTGGGTGCATTGGAATATATGATAAATATGTAACTAATTACATTTCATAATTAGATGCTTCTAGGATGAAGCAAGTTAAAACTAATTAAGTCTTCCGATGGTGCATCGTAGTTTTGTGTTTATTGAGTTTCGATTGGAGGCCATCTTGTAGTTTACTTATTTGAGTCCTCGCTTTTAATCTGAAAATTGAAACTAATTTCATTCAATGATTCGTCATCTAAACATAAAGCTATTCTCAGAGAAAGCGGGGTACTCGGTCGCAACGGTTTCCCGTGCGCTCAATCCGCAAACGGCGGCAATGGTCAAGCCGCAGACTCGGCAGAAGATTCAACAGTTGGCAGCTGAATTAAACTTCGTTCCGAATCCTGGCGCGCGCGTCTTGCGTCGAACGCACCCAGCGCCGCTTGCCATACTGATGCGGGCGAAGGAAGATCTCTTTCTGAGTGAGTACTATTCGCGGCTACTCATGGGGATTTTGGCTGAGGCATCTAAAAATGGGCAAGCCGTTCACGCGATGGCGTTTAAGCCTGAATCAGGTAATTTCATACACCAGCTCAATGAAGCGACTGTGGGCTGTGAGGGTATTGTTTATCTGTCGGATCCTTTGACTGTAGAGATGCAACTACAGCTTGAGCGGCTGCACCGCCCATTTGTTTGCACGCCGGGCAGCCTCATCGTTGGAATGGATGAGTCGAATTCACGGATTCCCGTCTTCGGGCTGGGTGAACTGGCTGGCGGGCGTTTAGTGGCTCAACATTTGATCGATTTGGGGCATCGCCAGATTGGCTATGTTGGTGGCCCTGCAACGAATCATGATGCCAATCAGCGGAAAGCCGGTTTTGATTTAGCCTTGAGCGCAAGCGGGCTCGCCCCGCGCCGCGACTGGCAGTTTGAGGGTACTTTCGATTTTGAATCGGGTGCCCGCTTGGCGAAGCAGATTCACGCGCTCCTTCCTGATGTGACAGCCGTTGTCTGCGCGAGTGACGAGTTGGCTTTGGGCCTGATATACGAACTTTCCCAGTTTGGAGTCATATGCCCGCGAGATTTATCGGTGACGGGTTACGATGATCTTCGCTGGTCGTCGCGGCATTCGCCCTCGCTGACGACCGTGCGCCAGCCGCTGCGGCGAATGGCGGCGGTTTCGATCCAAATGATCGCAGCACTCAAAGCAGGTAAAGCTGTCAAAAACGAGCTCTTCGCACCTGAACTTATTGTGCGCGGAAGCAGTATCCGTTTGGCTTGAATAGCTCAGCTAGTCTGTTTTTAAATAATAATGTAACTAGTTACATTTTGAGTTGACACACTGTTTCACGGCGAAGACAGTTCTAGTGAAACCTAAATTTATTACCCTTATGAAAGCAAATTATCGTCGAACAAGCCATTCGCGTGCATTTACCCTGATCGAGTTACTCACTGTGATCGCGATCATTGCCGTGTTGGCAGCTATTCTGATCCCGGCAGTGGGGAGTGTTCAGCGGAACGCTAAAGAGGCAAAAGGGGTGAGTAATTTGAGGCAAATCGGCGTGGCGATTAGCTTGTTTGGCACCGATTACTCTAATAAATTTCCGCCTGCGGTGACTCGCAACAGTGACTACGCTAGAATTTTGGCACCCTATTTTGGGGCGAAGGGGAACACTTGGGCCGACGTGCCCGTAGGCGAACGATCAGAAGTATTTAAAGATCCTATGGCGGAGAATCAGAATGCAGTCTATCACTTTGGGGCCAATCCGAATTTCATGGGTGATATTCAGACTTGGGATAGTGATAGTCCGCGTCCAGATGACCTTGCGCGAATGGTATCAAGACTAAGTGTGCAAAACCCAGCCGAGAAAATAATCTTAGCTGATGCCTGCCAGATGAGTGGTGGGAACCCGCATGCGACGCTCTATTCTGTTAGCGGAATCTGGACTGCATCTCCAAATGCAGGTAGTAACACCCCAGTGGTTAGAGGGCCCGATGCTGACGGAGCAGGCGGACACTTGCGCTGGCGTGCGGGCAACGGAGATGGAGTAAAATGCCTGTTTGTCGATGGGCATGTTCAAGTGATGACCGAGGGTAAGTTGCTCCAAAAAAATTTTCAGAGAGACCGTTAATCAGCTTCAATTACCCGCAATCATTATACACTAAAATTATACTTTACCTCATGAGAAATCCAATCAACTCCATCCTGTTTTGCCTCGCTCTGGCGCTATGCCACACTGCGAGTGCAGATGTGCTAATCAAATCATTTACGAATGAAGCTGATTTCGGCTATACCTACGGATCATGGGAAGGGCAGACGCAGGTCAGCCCTACTGGTGTAACCATCGGCGGGAGTGCCACTGCCCGTGGAGGCGCTGGGAGCTACTTAAAAACTCCCCTAGATCTCTCTGGTGAGTCAAGTTTGGAGGTTACCGTTCGCCCGTATCCCAGTAATGCAGTGAGTCAATTTAATCTATTGCTGAAGACTCAATTCGGTTCAGGCGACAATGATTTCTATACGTCTCGTTACACTTTTACGCTACCCCCTTCGTCGGATGGTGCGTTCGTGAAAATTCGGGTTTCACTGGATCCTTCAAAGGCCACCTCAGGTGAGTTCGGCCCCATCAAGCTTTCGAAAGTAAACGAACTACAAATTCAAGGCAACTATGCCAATGATACTGATGCCTTTAATCTAATCTTTTGGGAGGTTCGAGCTACTCGCTAAAATTCCCCAATCATCCACCCACAATAATCAAAATAGAATATCATGAAAACTATACGCACACTCTCAGTCTTAGCGGCCTCTGTTTTATTCGCCGGAGCCGTTCACGGTGAAACCATCCTACAATCCTATGAGGATGCAGGTTATACGCCTACATTCTTTTACGCCGGCAATGCATGGACTACCAATGCGACTGCATCGGGCTTTGAAATTTCGGGAAGCGCCGACAACGCAGGTGAAGATGGCTTTGCTAACAATATCGGGGCTTTTAATATCACTGCATCCGGCGAGACGGATCTGGCCTTAACCTTACAGCTCGGCGCCACTAATACTGCGGCAGTTGTGCAAGTCTTACTCCGCAATCAAGGTACTGGTGACGTCAACCGCTACCAATTCGACCTCTCGGACTTCAATACCTCAACGTTCACCACGATTACAATGAGCTTGGCAACACCGTTTCAAGTCGATGGCGCGGGTGTGGATTTATCGAGTCTGGATCGTTTGCAGATCCAAGGAACCGGAGGCAACGCTAGCGGCACGATTTTCGATTTTACGGTAGGCGAAGTGAGTGTGATCCCAGAGCCAAGCGCTTATTCGCTCCTTTTTGGATCAGTTGCTCTGGCTATGATCGCACTGCGCCGTCGTTTCAATAAGAAATAAAGCCTACAAAGAGTGCTTCTTGCGAGGCCGCTATGCCAGTTTCAGGCTTTCGATGGACCCCGTCATTTTGGCGGGGTTTATTTTAAGCGCGATGGGTAATTCAATACCAAGATAGCCGATGAGGTCTTATAGTAGACAAATGAATTAATCAGATAATCTTGTTAGGCTTCAAATGATTTAAATATGAAAAAAATAATACTCTCTATTTCCTGCTTAGTGATTGCTTTGGGTGGTTTCATCGGTTGCCAAAACAAAGAAAAAATCGTTGGTGACGATACTGAACAACAGACTTATACATTTAAGCGTGGTGTGAATATCAACCACTGGCTCGCTCAGAATTATGACGAATTTACCTACGCAGCTGAGTGGTTTGGATCAGATGATCTAGAGTGGATTGCTGAGCATAAGTTCGACCATATTCGCATACCCATTGATTACAAACTATGGTTCGATGACAATGGTGAGTTGATTGAGGAGAGGGTTGCCCCATTTGACGCAGCATGTGAATGGGCCGTTGAGAACGGTTTAGGTGTCATTTTAGATATGCACTATTTACCAGGCGCTAGCTTTACTCAGGTGCAGGATGCATTATTTACTGATGTGGTTCTAATGGAAAAGGCTGCAAACCTATGGCGTAAGGTGGCAACCCGTTATGCTGATAAAGGCCCATGGCTTCGCTTTGAATTAATTAACGAACCAGTCGCTAAGGAAAACGAACACTTAAACACCTTACTGGCGAAGTTGATTAGTGCCGTTCGTGAGTCGAATCCAACCCGAGTCATTTACATCACCAGCAACAGGTGGGGTAAGTTTTATACAGTGCCCGACTTGTTCATTCCAGAGGATGAAAATATCGCGCTCACTCTCCACTTTTATGATCCGTTCCCATTCACGCATCAGAGCACTCAGTGGACTCCTTTCAAACCAGGCATGGAACAGATTGCTTTTCCAAGCATGTCCCCAGATCTCGGCAAGTATATAGACCGAGATCATTCATGGATGCGTTTCAGCGAGACAGAACTGAGTGCCGAGAAATCAATCGATCCTCCGTTTGCTGAACTCGCTGCATGGCTGCAGGAAAATGCACCTCATATAGAAGTGCATATCGGCGAGTTTGGTGCATTCAACACCGCACCACCAGGTTCGGTTTACAACTGGAATGCTGCTGTAGTGGAAGCTGCTGAGCGCCACGGCTTTGGTTGGTGTGTTTGGGGCTACATCGGAGGTTTCGGTGTGCGTGACTCAGCGGGGGAATCAACTCCTGTGCACACTGGCCTCAATACGAAGCTCGGTGCATCGATGAGCGAGTAATCGCTAATCTTTGAAAACATCGATGAACCGGTGATGTCAGCGGCGATTTTCGCCAAGAGCAGTCCGTTAACCTGCGCTACCTTGGGGCGGACGAAACTCCGATCACTTACTTAGATCATGACTTCAACCACTGGTTTAAAATCGTGCCGACCCTTGGGGGAAGGATTGCCGTTTACATTCGATGAGGCTTACGCAAAAACACGCCTGCTCGTGAATAACAGAGCAGGCGTCGAACAGAATTATTTAGAGGCGAGTTGCTTAATCGCTTATAACACGCAAATCCCTGCCCCCTCTTTTCTGGTACTATACCCGGCGACGGCGACTGACTACTAGTGCGAGTGCACTCAAGCCACCTAGAAGAGCGTAGGTCGCAGGCTCGGGAATGACAGTGCCGTTGATCGTGATATTGTCGAATCCAACATTCTGTGATACGTTCGGAGTCGCGATGTAAACTCGGAAGGTGACTGAATCCGTAATGTTTTGAAACGCGCTTCCAGTCAAATCAGCAAAGAAACCTTGGTCGAAGGTTGTCGTATTGTAAGGCAGTAGTGGGGAGCCAGCTATAGTCGATGCGGAAGCCAGCACATTGCCACTGGTGTAGGTCGTTTTATCGGCGAAAAGATAAAACTGGCGGTTACTGGGGCCGCCGGTTCCTGCGGCGGCGTCAAAAGTGATGCTGTCAAGAGAGATGGTTCTACCAGCGTCTGGAGTCAGAGTGAAACTAAAGAAAGTGCCATCGGCGATGACACCTATCGCGTCGGTTCGAGCAATGCCAGCCGAACGGCTCCAGGCGATGTAGTCGTCACCCGAGCCTCCTGGGACACTGCTGAGAATAAACGAGCTGGGGGCGTTGAGATTATTTCCTGTGAGGTTGCCGGCGGTTACGTCGGTCGCGACGGTGGATGCAATATGCCGCGAACCGCTAGTTTCCATGTCGTATTGAGCAAGTACATCCGCATGTAGTGATGCGGCGAATAGTAGTGAGAGGGAGGTGAGCGATAGCGCCCATACATTGTGGCTTAGAGGTCTAGTTTTCATGATGTTCATGTAGGTGTGGTGTAGTTGTGGGTGAATAAATGTAATTAATTACATTAATGAGGTTTCAGCTCGCGATTATGTTGTCAATAGATTAATCGCTTAGCAATAAGACATTCTTAGAAATTCTAGTAGGCTGGGAATATATATTGTAGCATAGGCGGAAGGGCGGATGACCGAGATGTTAAATCACGCCGCGTCGTTCTTCAAGTTGTTCGCGAATTTTCATTACAGCGGAGCGATCCAGTTTATAGCGTGAGAGTATGTAGAGCGCGATCGACCAGAGGACGATTGGAAGAAAGACATACCAACTCAGCATACTCTGAAGGACTTCGGGAGGCTGATTCTTCCCATATTTAACGACGTCGAATCCGGTTCCGGCTAAAATCAAGCCAGACACTCCGACCGTAAGTGTCATTGAAAATTTATAGAACCAAGAGGAGACTGAAGAGAAACTGCCTTCGCGCCGTTCGCCCGTCTGCAACTCGTCATAGTCGGCAATGTCCGCTTGCATAGAGGGCACTAGCATCCAAATCGCAGAGCCGAAGGCCGATAGGAAAACAGCCGGTAAGATTTGTAGGTAAGGATAGGCGGGGGTATAGCAAAAGAAGATCAGAATGTTCCCCACGAAACCCAGAAGAATAGTCAGTGACAGTGCGTGGCGTTTACCCACTTTTTCAGAGACCCATGCCCAGAAAGGCACACTCAATATACCCGGTACGAGCATCGCGGTGCTCGTTAGCCCCTGGATGATACTTGCCTTGCCGAGGTCGCCTCCGTTGACGTAGTAGATATTTAGGTACAGCCCCAGCGAGCCCACCAGGCTGGAGCCGACAACTTGTAGGAGGTAGACCGACATTAAGATCATAAAAGGACGGCATTTTAGAGTGGTCTTGATGCTCTTGATCAACCCGATTTTGGGCTGTGTGGACGCTTCTTTTTTGTAATAGCGCTCCTTAACAAAGATAGCAGGCAGGACGCCGAAAACAATGATGAGGAACCCCAATAGCCAAGAAATGTGTTTCATCCCATTCACGAGGTCAGGTTGCCCTGTTTCTGGATTCGCGAAGATGGGCAGCGCGACTAAAGCGAGCATCCAACCTGCGAAGATGCCGGCAAATTTCTCGAAGATTGCGCGCACTGCAGTGATGCGGGTCCGCTCGTTGTAATCCGGGGTCAGCTCCATCCCCAAACTGTAGTAGGGCATTCCCCAAATGGTGGTCATGGTATAGAGCACTAGCCCAACTCCCACGATATAAGCGATCAGGGTCGGCTGGCTCCACTCTGGTGAGGCTTGCCACAGGATCGGCAGCACGAAACCAGCCAGAATGGAACCCGCTAAGATGAAAGGGCGCCTGCGTCCCCAGCGTGTACGGGTGTTGTCGGACAAGTTACCCATAATCACATCCGTGACCGAATCCCACAATCGATAGATCATTAGGACCAACCCAATCACTACAGGGCTGATTCCCAGACCAATGTTGAAGACCGGGTTAAACATTTCAGTAGTTGTTTTTCCGGTCAATGCGCCGACCATTGTACCCGCTCCGTAGGCTACTTTTTGACCTTTAGGCACGCGATCCTGGGGGGCGACTGTAGGGGTATCTTTACTCATGTTAAATCGTTTCTCTGGGGGCTTAAGTGGTGACTGTCACTTGATAATGAGCGTTTCCGCAGGGGAGTGTTTGCGAGTCGTGGGAGATGCCATCGACGAGAATTTCAGGCTTCGAGTGGGAGCCACGATTGATCAGTGTGATGGCATAGCGCGAATTTCGAAACTGCCGAACGATTTCCACCTTAGGCCATGATGAGGGCAATTTTGGATTGATCTCCAGTCCCTGATGGGTGGCACGTATTCCCAGTATGCTCTCGACGATCACCCAGAGCATCCAGGGGGCGGTGCCAGTGTGGTGATTGCAACTAGAGATGCCAAACTCCGAGGAATCGGTCAGTCCGAAATAGTAGTTTGGGAGAAAAATGGGTGCTTGTGTATTGTGACTCGGCGGATTCTTCGCATTTGTGGGTAGTATCCGCAGTATCTCGTCGAGCGCGCCATCGGGCTGGCCGAGGCAAGACTCGGCATAGGCTTTAAACATACTGGCGTGGCAGTAGATGGAGCCATTTTCTGTTGTGCCGGCTTGTTTGAGGCTGATGCGCCCCCATGTAGGATTCCATTTTGTGAACGATGGCCATGAGACGAGTGTGCCTGCTTGGGTTTCCAGACGTCGGATGGACTCCATCGTTTTCTGTATCCGTTCCTCGGATACGTAGCCGGCAATGATTGCCCAAGTTTGACTGTTTAAGAAGATCTTACCTTCTTGATCTTCGCTACATCCAAATTTGACGCTCTCGTCGTTAAATCCGGTTATGAACCAATTTCCATCCCAGCAGTGCTGATCGACCGCGCTATGAAGTGAAGCATTCAACTCGCTTAGCCATTTTGCATCTGCCCGCTCGCCTATTTCGATTGCAACTTCGTGCAGCATCTGTGTGGCTGCACCGAAGGCGCACGTGGTCCAAGTTGACTCGCCGATTCCTTTGCGCCCAGCGCCGTTGATCGGGTCTGTCCAGTCTCCGTCGCCGAATAGGCAAAGACCATGGTTCCCTCGATTCTTTGCGAGGTAGCGAGCCGCGAGCATTAAGTGCTCAAACAGGGTGGCAGCTTCCGAGCTATCGGAGAATGGCACTTTTCTTTTCAAAAGCTCAGATGAACCACTTTGATTCGTTATGATGATTGAGCAGAGGATAAGCCATACCCCCGCATCTTTGAAGTCGAGCTGGCAAAGACTGTGGTTATCAGTGTCTCCCTCTGCCCACCATTGGCGCAGAGAGCCATCGCTTTTTTGTAACTGGACTCGTGTCAACAGGTAGTCTGCTGCGGCTTTTGGATCGAGCAGCGAGTAGCCCATGCAGTCTTGCAATTGATTGCGAATCGGGAACGCACCACTCAGGCGATTCTTTCGACTCTGGAAAATGATTTGTTTCGGTAGCCAGTGATTCACAAACCCGTTTAGAGCTTTATCCGGTGTCTGCACGCTCAGATTTGTAGCAATCGCCACATAGGAGTGGATGACTGCATCCTTCTCACGGTCAAATGAGTCCACTGTGTAGTTCATTTTTAATTTTTGAACCGCAGTCTCACTTTTTTCGACACCGTACGACAAGCCAAGCTCGATGCGCTTACCGGGGGCTAATTTAAAACTGTGATGAAATGCTCCAATTGGGAGATCCATAACAGCGGCGTCGCCCGAGCGGATGCCTTCTTGGATTGCAATTGGAACTTTCGAGACATCATTGCCCCCGAAAAAGCGGCGCTCTCCAGATTCCATCCCTGCAGGGCTGTGTGTGCTGAACAGATAGTTGAGGGTGCTTTGCTCCTTCAGCGCTTCGTATTGCTCAAAGGCATGGTGGTGGGGGAAATAGTCGCCATAACAGATTTCATTTTCAGCGTCATACCAGCTCTTACCCTTCATTAAAGGGGCGTCTTCGAACGGAAAGACTGTGTAAAGTGATAGCTGACGTGGGATCTCCGACTGATTGACCAGCGCTACTTTCCACATTTCGCGGCGCCCGCTAGTTGGTACGATGACGGATACACAGGCTGAAATGCCGCCTCGGTTACTGTGAAAATCGGAATGGCTGACAGCGTGAACAGCCTCGTAGGTATCGAGAGCTGATGCCAAGGGTTTTGCTGTGAGGTTCCAAATCTCGTTGCTGGCCTCATCTTTCACGTAAAAACAACGATAATCCTCCCTACGTGTGCGCAGCTTTCCGTCTGTGATGCGCGACTGTCCCTGCCCGCATTGGTCGACCTCTAGATAATAATGATCATTAAACAGATAATTTCTCCACGGTGCAGGCGTATTAGAAGTGAGCACTCTTAGCTCACAAGTATGCTCGCATAGTCGAAATAGGCCGTCTTCTGCTGAAAGCAATTTTGAGGAAATTGAGGCTGTCGGTGGTTCGAGCGGCATTGTCGTGACTTTTTCTGCGTGTTTAAAGGATCTATGATTCTTCCAGTGCAGGCCTAGATTTCTCTTTAAAAGAGATAGGTCAATCTACAAATGAAACTAATTACATTTTGAGCCTCCATTCTTGTTTTGCCAGTTCAAACACGTGCGGGCTACATGAACGATGACTACAGCCCAGACGAATTTGTTGAGTTTTTCCCCTCTGTGCCTAGGCTTGAGATCGATGCCTTTCCGTAGCTAGTTTAATAAAGTTCTTTTTAACCACGGATTAGCACAGATGGACACGGATAGGATCGTTGCGTCCCCGGTTCATTCCCCCGATTCGCATAGATCTTTCCCCTTCGGCGGGACTAGAAGCATGTTCTGGCTCTAGTGTGCGCGGTCGAACCGCAGACTTCGGTCTGTGTTTCCCTCTGATCCGTGTCCATCCGTGTACATCGGTGGTTAAATCACGTTGGCTCAGTCCTCTCGCTGAAAGTTGCCATTATAACTCGGCGTGTAGAGGCGTAGATCTAGGTGCTTTGCCATGGCCTCGAAGTGTTGATCGACGGCATACACGCGGCAATCTTGCCCGATGGCAAGCGTGGCGATGAGTGCATCGTTCCACGGCAGGGTGATGCCCTCGCCGCGCAGCGTGGCGTAGTGGGTGGCTGCTTCACGCCAGAGCTTTTGATCGTTGCTGAGATAGGGGAGTATGTCGAAGCGTGGCTGAATACGGGGGCGCTCGTGCGGACGCGCGCCCCCGAGAAATTCCATTTCCACCGGGCCGCACAGCGTGGCTTCCAAGTGCTCGATTAGTGACTTCATCGCCAGCTTGACGGCGGGGTCGCCGTCTCGCCGGAAGAACTCTATCCATGCACTGGTATCGACTATGACCACTGGTTAGGGATGCGGGATGCGGGATACGGGCTGCGGGCTGCGGGATGCGGGTAGGATTTTAGCGATCGGACTGCTCGATTTCGTCGTTGGTCAGGGGATAGTCTTCAAACTCGCCCTGCATGACCATCGTCGCAAATTCCTTAGCCATCTCGCGCCTTAGATAGTCGGTGGCTGCTTTGGCTACGGCAGGGCCTTTCTTGGAAATGCCAGTGGCCAGCATGACCTTTTCGAGTGTCTGTGCATCCATTTCTACACTGAATTTCATATACTTAAAGTCATTTAAAATCAGACTTTGTCAATTGAAAAATCAGCTTATAGTGTATTTTCACTCAATCACGATCTTCGAAGGGTCGTAGTCGACTTGCGGGTAGCTCAGGTGCATGTCTTCGAGGCAGGCCACGACGATACGGGCGACGAGCAGGCTACGTGCCCATTTTTTGTTGGCGGGAATGATGTACCAGGGAGCGTGCTTGCAGCTGGTCTTGGTAAATACCTCTTCGTAGGCGGCGGCATATTCTTCCCATTTGCTGCGGGCGACGAGGTCGGACTGGTCGAACTTCCAGTTCTTGGCGGGGGTATCGAGGCGCTCTTGCAGGCGCTGCTTCTGGGTGTCGCGGTCGATGTGGAGGAAGAATTTGAGGATCACGGTGTCCTCGTCGGTCAGCATTTGCTCAAAGTCGTTAATATGGCGGTAGCGTTTGCGCCAAACCTCTTCGGGCTTGAGCTTGTTGACGCGCACGGCCAGCACGTCTTCGTAGTGGCTGCGGTCGAAGATCATAATCTCGCCCTTGGAGGGGGCGCGCTTATGGACGCGCCATAAGTAGTCGTACGCCATCTCACGGCTGGAGGGTTTTTCAAAGCTGGAAACGTGCACTCCCTGCGGGTTGACGCCGCGGAAGACGTTGCGGATGGTGCCGTTTTTGCCGCTGGTATCCATACCTTGCAGCACCAGCAGGAGCTTTTTACGGCGATCCACGAAGAATCGCTGCTGGAGGTCGGCGAGGCGCACGTGTAAGAGATCGAGCTCCTTTTGGGCTTCTTTCTTACTCGTGGGCATGTCCTGCCAAGGGTCGGAGGGTACCTTGGAGATCTTATTGTTCCGGGTCTTGGTGATCAGGTAGGCGTCGAAATCGCTTAGTTTCATTATAGATCAGTGAGTGTAGGTTAGCTGGAGAGGTCGATGGTAGATCATTTACGAACGAAAACCATGACAACCTCCCCTTCGCGAGAATAAAGTAGCCCGCTGAACTCGCGGCCGGGCTCGCTGTAGTAGTTGATAAAGGATTCGTAGAATTCGTCGGGAATGTAGGCTGTGATCTGCCCGCCGTCTTCGCCTTGGTAGGCTGTTTGCAACACGACAGAGCGGAAACTTTCGGGGCTAACGGAGTCGCTCTCTGTCACCGAGGCCACTCGCACGGTGACTTCGGTATCGAGGTATGTATCGAGCTCGGCCTGGTAAAACGCGACTGTAAAGGGTGGGGGCGGGGGCTCTTCCGTGATGATCATATGGCTAAAGCCAGCCAGAGTATTGCCGCTGATGCCGGGTATTTCGATGAGGCTCTGGATCGACTCAATCGGGCGGGCGTTGATGATCCGCGCGGCGAAGGCTTTACCGATACCGGGCAGTTGCTGGAGTTCCTCGCTCGTCGCAATGTTTACGTTGATGCGGTCTTTGAGTGGCAGGCCGCTGTGACTGCCGGTTGAGAGTTGCAAAGGTTCGGTCGCGACAGTGGCTGCGCTCAGCGCTTCGAGGCCCGACATCTGCATCGAACCGGCAGCCAGCGCCCAGATGCCGTATTCCTCGCGCTGTGCTTCGCGTTCGTTGTTTTTAAGGCGGCTAAGGAAAGTGCGGGGCGTCACGCCGCCTGGCCAGCGATCTTCGGTGGGCTTACCGTAGAGCCGCGCTAGCCCTGCCAGCATCAGCTCGGTGGAGAGGAATTTATCGTCCTTCTGGATCAGTGCGTAGTAGCGCTTGTTGCGGACGCTGCCGCGCGCGTCTTCCCACTTGGTAATCACAGTGAACTCGCCACGCAGGAAGTTTTTGCTAAACGTGGTCGCCAGCTTACCAGCATCAGTCACCGCCTCTTCGGGAATGGCAAAGTAGCGCGCCTGATCGCGCACACGCTCCATGTAGGTCTCAGAGGTCTCCAGTGCATCGACGAAGTAGAGGCGGAAGGTGAATGTATCGTTGCCAGATTTCACGGAAAAACTGTCGCCATCATTATAGGGCGCGCTGACGAGCCGGCAGCCTGCGAGCACCTCCCAGACGCCCTCGACCTGGTCGGCTGCGCGCGCGGACAAGCCGAGCGAGGAAATACATAGCATTGTGAGAAGCGTCCGCATCGCTACAGTTCTAGGGGCGTTGAGCTCGCTGGCAAGGCTACGCTTACATTCTGCGGGCTTTAAAGGTGCTCAAACGCACTGCGGGTTTCTTGGGGAGGAAGGCGAGTTTTATTTTCGAGACCATGTTTAAGTCTTGCAGTGGATAATCGTGGGTCTGGGCGGAGCCTGCTTCGAGGACTGGCATAATCGTTGAAGAGTGTTCGCTGAAGCGGATGTGTCAAGGGCGTTAGACTAGGGTTTTTTTCGTGCTACGCCCGCGGGTGAAGGCTCTGCGTGTGCTTGCCTTGGTGCTCTCAGCGCTACTTGCTATTGGAGATGTCTGATATTTCTCCTATCCTTGCGCTGCAAGCCGCAGTCGATGCTCTGGCGGCGGGTGCGGCTTGCGCGGCCTCGGTGATGGTCGTGGCAGATCATGCATCGGAGCTATCACTGGCAGAGCAGAGCTTGATTGCGTCTTGGGCAACTCATCGGCAGCACGAGTTTGCCACGGGGCGGCTGTGTGCGCGACGTGCTTTGGCAGTGCTCGGCTTGGACGGTGGCAATTTATTGCCCGATGGAGATGGAGTGCCCCAATGGCCGACGGGCTTGGTGGGCTCGATCTCGCATAGTCGGGGGGTGGTCATAGCGGTGGCTGCGCGATCGGCAGATTACTCGCTGCTCGGGCTAGATTTGGAAAAAACGAATCGCTTACGCGCCGCAGCGATTCGCAAAGTGGTGCATCCGCTGGAAGCAGATTTCGTGGCGGGCGATCAGGTCAAAGCTTCCATTCTTTTCAGTTTAAAAGAGTCTTTTTATAAAGCGCAGTTTCCGCGTTGGCGCACGACGGGAAACTTTCACGATCTGGCGCTGGGAGTCGATATGGAGGCAGGCTCCGCGCAGGTGGTGGAGATCGATGCGCGCTTTGCGCCTGACTTGGCGCAGCTGCGTTTTGGATTTCGATTGGTGGATGACTACGTGGTGAGCCGGTGCTGGAGCTGAGGAAAGCTATGCTTCGTCGCGTAGCCATGGGCGGCTGTTGACTTGTTGGATTCTGCCGCGTGAGAGTTCGAGCCACATCGCGAGGGCTTGGTTGCGGGTGATGCCGCTCATGAAGCGGGGGATGTCGTCGGCCTCGTCGAGGTTCTCGAAGGTGACGACGCCGCTGGGATAGACGCAGAGTGACCAGCCGCTGTCGTCGTGTACCAGCGACACGTCGGGGTGCTCGGCCTCGGCGGCGCCGCGCGCATCGAGGCTGTCGAGTAGCTGGCGCATCTTCTCGGCGGTGGGGTTGAGTTCGGAAATGCCGTCGGCATCAGTGGTGTGGTAGAGTTGCATAGCGTGTATCCGTTTAACAACTACAAATCGAGGTAAAGTACTTTGGAGTTCCGACCATTCTTGACGTAATCTTCCTTGCGCGTAGCGGGCAGGTCGTCGACGTTGCCTTCGTTAAAGGCGCAGACTTTGGAGAAGAATTTGCTGGCCTGCGTGGTCATAGCGATCACGCGCTTGGAGCCGCGCTCGCTGGCCTCGGCACAGGCGAACTCCACCATTTTGCGGCCGACGCCCTTGTTTTGATAAAAGGGCTGCACGTAAACGCTGCCGACTTCGATGATTTCGCCCTCGTCATAGCTCTTGAGGTTGACGCAGCCGACGATGCTCCCGTCGATTTCGTAAACGAGATAATCAGTAATGGCGGCTTCGATGGATTCCTGTGAGCGCTCGCGCAGGCTCTCGGAGCGCACGCCGTTACGGGTGATGTTGTAGATCGAGTAGGCGTCGGCCAGCACGGCGCGGCGGATGGATTGGTAGTCGTTACTATAGACCATGGTGCCAATGCCGACCTTGTCGAAGATTTCGTTCAGGAGTGCGCCGAAGAGCCGGCCGTCGAGGATGTGCGCGCGGGGCGTGCCGGCGTTGATCGCTTTGACGGCGTGCTTTACCTTGCTAAGTAAGCGTTCGGGGATTTTCTCGGCGGAGGCGTCGAGTAGCTTTTCTAGGTCGGCGACGGGGAGATTGGTGAGGGGCGCACCGTCTAGCTGGAGACCAGCTTGGGTGGTCATGTAGATGAGCTTCGAGGCGCTGAGCTTGGAAGCGAGCTCTGAGGCGAGCAAGTCGGAGTTGATCCGCAGTGAGACGCCCTCGCGGCTGAACGCGATGGGGGTGACGAGGGGGATGGTGTCGGCGTCGAGTAGTTTATTAAAGAGCACCACGTCGAGCTTGTCGACGGCTCCACTGCTGAGCTGGTCTTCGCCTTTGACGATGCCGATCTCTTTACTCCGCACACCGTTGCAAGTGGCGCAGCGTAGGCCGTTGCGGGTGAGGCCTTGCATGACTTCGAGGCTGACCAAAGCGGAGGCTTCGGTGGCGAGGTCGAGCGTGGCGGCGTCTGTCTTGAACTCGCCGTGAGGATCGGTGATGGCGACCTGTTTTTCCTCGGCGAGTGCTTGCAGCTGCTGACCGATGCCGTGGACGAGCACGACCTTGATGTTGAGCGAGCGTAGCACGGCGATATCGAGCAGCACGTTTTGAAAGTTCTCGTGCGCGACGAGGCTGCCGTCGAGCGCGAGCACGAAGACTTGATCCCGAAACATGGGGACATATTTCAGGATGCCACGCAGGTCGGTGGGCTTGACGGTGTTTTCGTTGTTCTCGGCGCTATTCATAGAATGGCAAATACTGTGCGATTTCTCTGCGAGCTTGCAAGGCGCATGTTTTGCAGTTGATCGTAGGGGCGCGACTTGTCACGCCCGCAGTGGTCCGGCTCTGATTCTCCCCCTTCGCTCTGCGAGCTTCGGAGGACAGGTCGGCGGGCGTGACAAGTCGCGCCGCTACGATTCATGCCCAACGACTTATTAGATAAAATACCCGCTGCATTTGCGGAACCGCTTGAGAGCTTTCTGGCTTGGTTGGAGTTGGAGCGTGGGCTTTCGGCGAATACGCTATCTGCTTATACCCGTGATCTGGTGCAGTGCGTGGCATTTCTGGCTGAAGAGGGCGTCGTAGATTGGCAGCAGGTTACGTCGGCGAACGTGGCGGCTTGGATGGCGAGCCTGAGCCGGGCGGATTTTGCGCGTAGTAGCCAAGCGCGTAAACTCTCGGCGTTACGGATGTTTGCCAAGCATCTGGTGCGCGAGAATATTCGTAAGGACGACGTCACGGAGCTGCTTGGTGCGCCTAAGCTGACGCGTAAGTTGCCTGATGTGCTGACGCGTGAGGAGGTGGAGCGCTTGTTGGATGCGCCTTCCACGGCGACGCCGTATGGCCTGCGGGATCGTGCGATCCTAGAGCTTTTTTATAGCAGCGGCCTGCGGGTATCGGAGCTGTGTGGGATTTTGCTGCAAAGCATCAATTTGGACGACGGCTACGTGCGGGTCTTTGGCAAGGGCTCGAAAGAGCGTATCGCGCCGATCGGTAGCCCGGCGCTGCAGGCGGTGCGTGATTACCTGACGGGGGGGCGCCCTAGGTTTATTAAGGCGAAGACGGGCAGTGAGCTTTTTCTCAGTCAACAGGGTCGGGCGATCTCGCGCAAGATGGTTTGGGTGATGATCAAAGACCATGCGCAGCGGGCGGGCATCCAGAAGCCGATCAAGCCGCACTTACTGCGGCACTCCTTTGCCACGCATCTGCTCGAAGGTGGCGCGGATCTGCGCGCGATCCAAGAAATGCTGGGACATGCGGATATTTCGACGACGCAGATTTACACCTCGGTGCAGTCGCAGCGACTGGCCGATGAGCACGCCTTGTATCACCCAAGGGCGAAGAAGTAGTGTATGCTCGGCGGCTGGGACAGCCGGCGTCCGCGTTCGAATAAGGGAGGGCGATTGTCCCAATCGCAGTGCGTATGCTCGGCAGCGGCTCGTTGGGTTTTCCACGATTATGCCGTGTATGCTCGGCGGCTGGGACAGCCGGCGTCCGCGTTCGAATAAGGGAGGGCGATTGTCCCAATCGCAGTGCGTATGCTCGGCTGCGGCTAGTTGAGTTTTCCACGATCGTTCCGCGTATGTTCGGCTGCGGCTCGTTGGGTTTTCCACAACCATGCCGTGTATGCTCGGCGGCTGGGACAGCCGGCGTCCGCGTTCGAATAAGGGAGGGCGATTGTCCCAATCGCAGTGCGTATGTTCGGCTGCGGCTCGTTGGGTTTTCCACGATCATGCCGTGCATGCTCGGCGGCTGGAACAGCCGGCGTCGGCGTTCGAATAAGGGAGGGCGATTGTCCCAATCGCAGTGCGTATGCTCGGTGGCGGCTCGTAGGGTTTTCCACGATCATGCCGTGTATGCTCGGCGGCTGGGACAGCCGGCGTCGGCGTTCGAATAAGGGAGGGCGATTGTCCCAATCGCAGTGCGTATGTTCGGCTGCGGCTAGTTGGGTTTTCCACGATCATGCAGTGTATGCTCGGCGGCTGGAACAGCCACCGTCCCGCGCCAAAAAAACTGCGATTGTCCCAATCGCAGTGCGTATGCTCGGCGGCGCCTCGTTGGGTTTCCACAACCATGCCGTGTATGCTTGGCGGCTGAGACAGCCGCCCTCCCGCGCCAAAAAAAGCCCCGACGAATCGGGGCTTTAAAAATTTTGAGGACTGAGCTCGATGCTACAAAGTGTAGCTCCTACGCTTTGGTAATCAGACCAGCTTTGATCGCCTTGACGGAGACCCACATGCGCTTGACCTCGCCGCTCGGAAGCTTGACGCGGATGCGCTGAACATTTGGACGGAATTTCCGGCGTGTGTTCTTGACGAGTGATGTACCGATACCACCGCTCTTCTTGGTGAGACCTTTACGGATGATACGGCCGCCTTTCATGGGGCGTTTACCTGTGATTGCGCAAATTCGTGACATATGAGTTCCTTCGTTGAAAAATTTAAATCGTGGAAAGTAGGCTTGGAAGCGCACCTAGCAAGCGTTTTCTCGATAAATTTTCTGAAGCGGCTGTTGGACGTAGAAGCGACACTCCTGTCGCTTTGCTGGGGTTCGGTAAAAGCGACAGGATTGTCGCTTTTACGCTTTAATCCCCCACAAGACTTGAAAACGCTGCCCCATGTTGGCGGGGTGGATCAGCTGCATCAGGGTCTGGCGGTCGGGGCTGAAGTTGCCGGCACTGCCTGAAACGATGGCCTCGGCGGCGCGTTGGGCGCGTTTGACGAGGAAGGCTTCTTGGCTCTCTAGGGTGACGGATTGCAGGCCGGCGCTTTGCATCTGCTGCATGAGCGGCGTCCAGCAAATGTCGCAAGTGATGTCGCAACTGCCCGGAGTTTCGAGTAGATCGTTGGCCTGCACATGCTTTTTATAAGTGCGGGCGGTGCCGGAGGGGTGGTCTTGCAGTAGCGATGTCCAAGTGCGCCCGTAGTCGAAAAAGAGGAGCAGGCCGCTCCAATCTTGCTCCAGCAGGGCGGCCAGCGCGGTCTCGGCCTGAAGCGGGAGATCGAGTTCGTAGCCGTCTTCGATATGGGGCGGCAGGCGCTCGGCAATGGCAGACACCTCGGGAGTCAGCGAATTCAGCAGGACTTCCACCAGTTCGCCCTGGGCGCTCAGCCCGACTCCGCGCTCGCGCCATGCACCGTCGCGGAAAATCAACCGGTGAAAGGGGAGGGCGTCTAGCCACTCGTTGGCAAAAATCACCACAGAGCCGCTGGCCTGAACCGCCTCGCCATGGCGGATGATTTGCTCGGCTGCGAAGGGGTGGCTCTCTAGCTGATTGAGCAAGGAGGTGCACGGCTCGGCGGCGATCTCGACAAAGGTATATTCGTTGGCCTGCCCTGCCGGGAGTAGGTCGACCGCTGCAGTGGTGACGAGCTGGGCAAAGACGCGGCCAAGACTCTCGGCCGTATAAAAGTCGGCGTCTGCGCTGCGGCCTACGCGCTCAGTCGCTTGAGTATAATAGCCACAGCCTTCGGTGTAGAGCGCTGTTTCGATGTAGTCGCGGTAGCTGATCGGCGCCGCTTGGCAGCGCCTGCGGATAAGGTCTTCGAGTTCTGTGTGGGCGGATTTCATTTCGGGGGAGGGCAGGATAAGGTGGATCCTGTGCTCTGTGAAATAGCGAAATTGCAAATTTGCCGTTAATTTGCTATGATTTTTTTCAGTGGTCAAACGGCGGTTCGCTGTGAACGACTTTTAGGCATGTTAACTTTTTCGGAATTATCGGTTTGGACGGCTCGTTTTTCAAGGCAGCTACCCAGCCCTGCAAGCATGGTTCTCCTAAACTTATTTGATGGCTCTCTAGGAATCGTTGTTAGCTTGGCGTTGTCTAGCTTGGAAACAAGAAAAGTCTTTCAAAAGCGGTCTGCTGCCTTCTGACTCCTGCTTTCTGAATAATTATGATTTTAGCGATTGAAAGCTCCTGCGACGAGTCGGCTCTGGCACGATTTGACCCCTGCTGCGGGATGGCGGGCGAGTGGGTGCATACCCAGATCGACTTACACAAAGAGTATGGGGGCGTCGTGCCCGACCTAGCCAGCCGCGAGCATCTTAAAAATTTCTTTCCGCTGCTCAAAGCGGCGGGGCTGTCTGCCGATTCGGGTGGGATCACGCAGATCGCAGTGACTCACGGGCCGGGTCTGGCGGGTTGCCTGGCGCTGGGCATCGCCTTCGCGCGTAGCCTCGGTCTGGCGTGGGGCGTGCCGGTGGTGGGTGTCAACCACCTGCGCGGCCATGCTTACTCGCCCTTTATCGCGTTGCACGAAAAGTCGCCCGCCGAATATGCCGCCGCCTTTCAGGGGCTGCTGCCGCACCTCGGGCTCATTGTCTCGGGCGGCAACACCATCTTGTTTGAAATCAATGCCGGCCAGCAGCTCAGCGTGCTGGCTGAAACGGTGGACGACGCGGCGGGCGAGGCGCTGGACAAAGGTGCCAAGCTCCTCGGCCTGCCCTATCCGGGAGGCCCGCAAGTCGAGCGCCTCGCCGCTGGTGGCGACCCCAAGCTTTACGATTTCCCTAAGGCCATCGCGCCGCGTAATGAGCGCCGCTTCAGCTTTTCCGGTCTCAAGACGAGCTTGCGCTACCGCCTCGAAAAGATGGGCGATGCCGAGCTGGCCGCCGCCATGCCCGATATTTGTGCCGGCTACCAAGGCGCGGTGATCGCGCAACTCATCGGCAAGACGAAGCACCTGATCCTTGCGGGCGACTACCGCAGCCTCGGCCTCTCTGGCGGCGTTTCTAATAACAAGGCACTGCGCGCCGCGATGGAGCGCCTCGCCCAGCGCTACCGTATGCCATGCCTGATCGCGCAGCCCCTGCACACGGGGGATAACGCAGCCATGATCGCCTTCGCCGCCTTTGTCGATCCGGCGGGGCTGGCCACGGGCGAGTTTAGTATCGAGCCCGCGCTGCGGCTCGGGTGACACGTCGAAAGTGGTTCTCGCGTCCGCTAACAAGAGCGCAAATTGTAGCGGATTGGCGAAGCCATTTCGACCACCGAGCCCCCACTTTTTCTACAAACGAGTCGTTGCCAGAGCTCATGGCTGTTGTTTGAATCTTTATAAATGTCGAAACCCTATGCTATTTTCGGTGCGGGTCTGAGTGCTCAGGCTGCACGGCGTCTTGCGCAAGCGAAAGGCCTGAAGGTCGTGCTGATCGATCAGGCGGGCGCGGGCGACCGTGATACTTTTGAGCTGTGCGATGTCGCGCAGTTTGCGTGTTTTGTGTTCAGCCCCGGCTTTGCGGCGGAGCATCCTTGGCGAGTGCTGGCCGAGGGCTCGGGGCTGCCGTGCGTGAGTGAGCTGGCCTTTGCGGCGCGTTATTGGCAAGGGCGGATCATCGGCATCACTGGTACGAATGGTAAAACTACTTTGACCGCGCTCGTGGATAAAGCGCTGCGGCGCTGCGGCCATGTTAGCGTGGCTGCGGGTAATATCGGCTACCCGTTTTCCGATGCCGCGCTTGCCGAGTCGAACCAGCCGGGTGCGTATGCGGTGATCGAGATCAGTTCCTTTCAGGCCGAGCTGTCAAATGGGCTACAGCTGGATGCGCTGCTTTGGACAAATTTTGCCGAAGATCATCTCGACCGCTACGTTTCTATGTCGCGCTATTTTCGCGCTAAGGCGCGCCTGTTTGACTGCCTGAAGAGCAAGGGGCTGTGCGTGATCGGGCCGCAAGTGGCGGATTGGATGGCCAACCTGAGCAAGGAGTTCGATGCCTGCACCATCGCGGATGAAGATGCGGCGCTGGCTTTTGAGCTAGCAACTGATTGCGTCTTTAACCGTTTGCCGTATTCGGAGAATTTCTACGTGGCCGCTAAGTTCTGGAGCTTGCTCGGGGAGTTGCCTGCAAGGCTGATCGAGGTCGCCAACGAATTTAAGCTGGCGTCGCACCGATTAGGCGTGGTGGCCGAGTGCGAGGGTGTTCGCTTTTGGAATGATTCGAAGGCCACCAATTTCCATGCCGCACTGGCCGCGCTCGATTCGGTGGATCGGCCTATCGTCTGGATCGGTGGTGGGAGCCTGAAAGGCGGCGCGGTGGAAGCTTTTGGCAAAGAAGTTACCAAGCGCATCGACGCGGCGGTGCTTTATGGTGAAGCCTCTGAGCGTCTCGCGGCCGCTCTGGCCGAACCGATGAAGTCTGCCCAGAAACCCCTGCAAATACACAATCGCTTCGAGGACGCTGTCTGGGCAGCGGCGGAACTGGCTAAGCGTATTCCGAGCGCAAATGTAATCCTCAGCCCCGGCTTTTCTAGTTTTGATCAATTCAGTTCTTACCAAGCGCGCGGAAAAAGCTTCTTAGACTTAGTTTTAAGTTTGAAGAATGCCCGTAAGCTCAGCTAGGATGACGCTAGAGTGTTTAATTCAAGGCACGAATTCCATTTTTATTATGAAAGTATCCAAAGTTTTCGGTTGTGTTCTCGGTCTCCATTTCGGTGTGATCACCATCTTACTTGTCCAGCCCGGTTGCCGCTCACAGCAACCGCCGACCTTTACACAGGAGCGCACTGGCTCCTCGAGCTCCGCCACCTCCCTGAGCTCCACCATGCAAGCCCGGACCAGCACCCCCATGCGGAACTCCGTACAAGGGGCGTCCCGCAACTCCAGCGGTTTAATCGAGGCCACTCGCGGTGGTGCAGCCGGCACATCTGGCGGCCAAGGCTTAGACCCCGCCTTCAACGCAGGCTTCGACGATGGTCGCTTCGTGCCCGCTAATGGCAGTGATTTCAGCGAGTTCGACGACGTTGCTCCCATTGCTCCCCTCACGTCGCTGTCCTCCGGCGGCCAAACGGTACAAGTATCCGGCGCATCATTCGAGACCTACACCATTAAAAAAGGCGACAACCTCTGGTCGATCGCCAAGCGCTACAACGTCTCGCTCGACGAACTCTACGCCGCCAACGGCCTCAGCAAAAGCTCCGTGCTCCGCATCGGTCAGCAGATCCAGATCCCTGTCGAAGGCGGCACCGCTGCCGTCAACACTGTCAGCGCCGACACCTACCAGCCCTCTTCTTTCAACCAGAGCAGCACCAACTACACCGTCAAGCGCGGCGACTCGCTCTCTAGAATTGCTAATCAGTTCGACTCGTCTGTGCGCGCCATCAAAGCAGCCAACGGCTTGAGCTCCGATGTGATCCGTGTTGACGATGTGCTCATCGTTCCTGTCGGCGCCAATGCGCCAGCCGCTTCACCTAGCACTGCCGCCGCCTCCACGGCGGCTCTCAACACCACGAGCGGCTTCACCGCATCCAGCGCCCGTCTTCCCAACTCTGGCGCCCGCACCCACACCGTGAAGTCTGGCGAATTCCCCGCCACCATCGCCCGCCAATACGGTATGACGACTGGCGAGCTGCTCGCGCTCAACGGCATCACCGACCCGCGCAGGCTACCAGTCGGCCAAGTGCTGCAAGTTAGCGGCTCTGGCTCTGCAGCCAATGTTGATTCCCGCACCGAGACTGTCGTGTCATCCTCTGCCGCTCTGATTCCCGCCACGCGCGCATCCGCGCAGACCACCTTCACCACCCCGCGCACGACTAGCACCACCACGACGGCTAATACCGGCGCGCCTGTCCAAATTCGAATTGTCGAAGCCGATCCGCTGATCGAAGGTGAACTCACCGAGATTCAGTCCGACGAGATGTTCGACGGCGCTGTCGAGATTCCCGTTATCCGCCTCGAGGAGTAATCACCTCCTCGCCACTAAAAAAGCTAAGAGACAACTTTACCCAGAATGAGCGCCCGCACGGCTTCGCCTAATTCATCATGGCGTATCCCGCCGATTGGCTTCTTTTTAATTTTCATTGTCCTAGGGCTTACGTTCCTGGGGTTAGTTGTCCTTTTCAGTGCGTCGCAATCGATGTTTGATGATTCGACAGAGCTACTGCGTAAACAACTCATCTGGCTCGTTGTGGCCACCGTGGCGGGCGGCATCGCGATGACTGTCAACCTCGAAAAACTCCGCAAGTATGCCTACGTTCTGGCCGCAGGATCCATCCTGCTGCTCGTACTAGTCCTTATCCCCGGCATCGGCGTCGAGGTCAACGGCGCGCGCCGTTGGATGGATTTCGGCTTCATGCGCTTGCAAGTTTCCGAAGTCGGTAAGCTCGGCCTACTGTTTGCCATGGCGCACTACCTAGCCAGCCACCGCCGCGATTTGGATAATCCAGTCAAAGGCTACCTGCTGCCCTGCGGCATTCTCGCCATCATCTGCGGGCTGATCTTTCTAGAGCCTGACTTTGGCACCGCATTCCTCTGCGGCGCGGTCGGCGGGTGCATGCTTTTTCTGGCCGGTGCGCGGCTCAAGTTCCTCATCCCCACCGCCATCGCCGCGCTCACACTTTTCTCGGTTGCCGTCTATCACGATCCCATCCGTCTGCAGCGCATCACCTCCTTCCTCGATGTAGAGGGTAATCGCAGCGACAGCGCCTACCAGCTATGGCAAGGCATGCTCGCTTTTGGGGCGGGCGGCCTGCACGGCGTCGGGCTTGGTGCCGGTCGCCAGCAGATGTCCTTCCTGCCCGAAGCGCACACCGACTTTATCTTCGCCATTGTCGGCGAAGAGCTCGGCTTTCTGTTCACCGCCGGCGTGGTAATTCTCTTTATGACGCTCTTCTTCATCGGAGTGCTCCAGCTCAAGCGCGCGCCCAATCTCTACCAATACCTCCTCGTCATGGGCGCCTTGCTCTTCGTCACTTTTCAAGCACTGATCAATATCGGAGTTGTCACTGGTTGCCTCCCCACTAAAGGTATGTCGCTCCCGTTTATTTCCTACGGCGGCTCCAATCTCGTCTTTATGTTTACACTCACTGGCATCATTCTTAACGGCTTTCGCTCTTGGGAGTTGCCCGCGCTGCGGAGGCAACGTGAGCTATGAGTAAAATTATCATCGCTTGCGGCGGCACCGGTGGCCACCTCGCGCCCGGCATCGCAGTCGCTGAAGTGCTGCAAGGGCTCGGGCACGAGTGCCTGCTCTTGATCAGTCAAAAGCAGGTCGATTCCGCGCTCGTCGAAAAATACAGCCACCTCAATTTTATCAAAACCCCCGGGCGTGCCTTTTCGGGCGGCATTCTAGACCGTATCGCTTTTTTGACTAGCTTTATTTCTGGTTTCTTCGCATCGCGCCGTATGCTGCGCCAGCAAGCGCCCGAGCTCGTGCTGCTCTTCGGCGGTTTCCTATCGCTCGGGCTCGGCCTCGCCGCGCAGATTAAGGGCATCCCCGTCGCCCTGCACGAGGCCAACTGCCAGCCCGGGCGCGCCGTGCGCCTGATCAAGCACCTCTCCACCCGCATCTACTTGCCCGAGGGTGTGCGCCTGCGCGGCGTGCCGCCCGAGCGTATCCGCTACCTCGGCTACCCCGTGCGCAAAGAGATCAAGCACGCGCTCAAAGCCAAAGCGTGGAAACGCCTCGGCATCAAAGTGCCCAATAAACTGCTAGTCATCATCGGCGGTAGCCAAGGTGCGACCGCGCTCAACGACTGGGTCACGCATAATTTCGGCTTGCTGGCCAAGGCCGGCATCTCCGTTTACTGTGTCACCGGGCTCGGTAACAGCTCCGCCAGCACCCTCCACGAAATCGGCAAAGGCGGCGTCGATATTTCGGCGACGCTAGTCCCGTTTTCCAGTAAGATGGGCGATGTCATTTCCGCTGCCGACCTCGTCGTCTCCCGCGCCGGTGCCGGCTCTATCGCCGAGATTATCCGTTGCCGCGCCCCCTCGATTCTCGTGCCCTATCCCTACGCCGCCGACGATCATCAGCAGGCCAATGCACGCGCGCACGAGCAACACGGCGCAGGCATCCTACTGCCACAAAGTAAGCTCGACGAACTCACCACCGAGGTGATCGACCTCATGTTTAACGATTGGCTACTAGCCAAATTTAAATCCAACCTAGAGCGCCTCGATCGCTTCGAGTCTAGCGAGCTAATCGCAGCCGATCTACTCGCGCTCTGCGATGCCCAACGCATCGCCCAAGCCGCGAAGCTGGAGCCTATCACATGATGGATCGTAATCACAGCTACCTATTCGTCGGCGCTGGCGGCATGGGGATGGCGCCGCTCGCTTGCTGGATGTCGCAAGCCGGGTATCCAGTTTGTGGATACGATGCACACTTGCAAGAGCGCGTGCGCCATTGGCTAGCCGAGGCCGGCGTTGCACTCGAAGATTTTATATTCCCCGAGCAGATTGATCGCTTCACCACAGTCGTTTACTCCAGCGCCGTGCCCCAATCGCACTCCCTGCTGCAAGCCGCCCGCGCAGCCGGGCTACAACTGCTGCGCCGTGGCGAGATGCTGGCCGAGATCGCCAAGCACAAACGCCTGATCGCCGTCGTCGGCAGCCACGGCAAGACCACCACCTCCGGTATGATCGCACACGGCCTACGCCACTGCAGCATCGAGGCCAACTACGTGCTCGGCGGGCTCTTTGCCGATGCCACCACGCCGCCCGCCCACTACTGCCAAGGCGAGTGGCTCGTCGCCGAAGTCGACGAGAGCGATGGCACTATCGACGGCTTCGCCCCCGAAGTCACGCTGGTGCTCAATGTCGATTGGGATCACGCCGATCGCTATGGCGACGCCGCCAAGCTCGACGAAGCCTTCACCCAACTGATCCACCGCACCACCGGCAGCTTACTCCTGCCCGAAGATTTACACCTCAAGCCAGAGAGCCGCGCTAGCGTGCAAACTTTTAACGGCAGCGCCGCCCGCTGGCAGCTACAGTCGCCCCCCGCCGGACGTTTCAATCAGGTCAACGGCGATGCCGCCGCCGCCGTTCTGGCGCTCTTCGGCCAAAGCCTCGCCGCCGATACGCTCGCCTCCTTCCCCGGCATGGCACGCCGCCAAACCACGCTCTTCGCAGATTCAAATTTAAAAATCGTCGAAGACTACGCCCATCATCCCACCGAGATCGACGCCTTGCTGGAATGCCTTCGAGGCAACGAGCCAGACAAAAAACTAGTCGTCGTATTTCAACCCCATCGCTTTTCACGAACCCGTCAGTTCAAGCTAGAATTCGCCCGAGCCTTGCAAGCCGCCGACGAGCTTTACCTCTTGCCTGTCTATGCCGCGCACGAATCGGATGCCGCCGGCGGAGAGACTGCCGATCTAGCAGCAGCCTTTACCAAGGGCCGCCCCGCGCAGCTCAGCATGTCCTTAAGTGGCATCCAGATGCTAGCCGAAACTTTAGGCGATGCGCCCACCCAGTTAGCCTTCGTAGGAGCTGGTGATATCGAAGAGTTCGCCGCCGCATTCACCAGTTGGATCCGCGCCGAGTCAAAGGTTGGAGTCCCGCCTTTAGGCGGCCGCGTCGTTAAAGGGCAATCGATCCTAGCCGACGCCGCCTGTATCGACTATCTGCGCAGCCGCCTCTCGCCGGACTGCGCTATAAAAACCGCCGAACCGCTCGCCAATAAAACGACGATCCGTATCGGCGGTGCCGCGCGCCTCTACGCCGAACCGGCCAATCTCAGCGATCTCCACGTGCTACTGCGCGGCGCTCAACTCTTCGGGCTTAGCACTTTTTTCCTCGGGCGCGGCTCTAATCTACTCGTCTGCGATACAGGCTTCGATGGCTTGGTCATCCGCTTTTCCGCCCCCGCGTGGCGACGTGTCCTATCGCTCGGGCAAGGCCGCATCTGGGCCGCCGCCGGATGCCGCTTAAAAGAAATCTGCGGGTTCGCTGCCAAAAACGGCCTCGCGGGCTTCGAGTTTTTAGAAGGCATCCCCGGCGCAGTCGGGGGTGCCTTGCGTATGAACGCCGGTGCGATGGGTAGCTGGATGTTTGATGTGGTCGAGCGCGTGCAGTTTCTCGACGAGGCAGGGCGCTATCAAGATCTAGGTAAAGACGCCTTTCATTTCGGCTACCGCAAAGTCGAGGAGATCAGCCGCGGCATCGCGCTCGGAGCCGTGCTCCGCAGCCCAGAATCTGAACTAGAAGACTGCATCCGCGAGCGCATCGATAGCTACTCGAGCGCACGTAAAGAAAGCCAGCCACGCGCTGCCAGTGCAGGCTGCATCTTTAAAAACCCCGAAGGCAACTACGCCGGCAAACTCATCGACGAGCACGGCATCAAAGGCATGCGCGTCGGCGCTGCCGAGGTTTCAGCGGTGCACGGCAACTTCATTGTCAACCACGGCGGCGCGCGCGCCGCCGATGTCATTCAACTGGTGCAGCAAATCCGCGCCAAAGTAAAAGCCGAGTCCGGCTACATTTTAGAGCCCGAGGTCTTGCTAGTCGGGAATACATGGGATGCAGTTCTGAGCGAATGATGCCACTTTCTCAACAGTTCAGTAATTCAAATCTATCACGCAAAGGAGGGCTTAGTTAGTGATTAATCCGAAAATCATCGTCCTCTACGGCGGCGTCGGTTCCGAGCGCGAAGTCTCGCTACGCAGCGGTGCAGCCATTGCCGATGCCTTGCGCATATCCTTCGAGGTTGAGGCGCTCGTGCTCGAAGATGAGGCGCTGCCCACATCAATTCAAGCAGATCGCTGCGTCGTTTTCCCCGCGCTGCACGGCAGCTTCGGCGAGGATGGCCAACTACAAGCCTTGCTGGAGGCGGCAGGCATCCATTACTGCGGCAGCGATGCCGCAGCCAGTCGACTGTGCATGGATAAGGCCGCCTCCAAAGCCATCGCGCGCGACCTCCGCATCGCCGTGCCAAAGGCGATTATTTTCGACGGAGCCGCCGCGCCACTCGCCGATGCAGTCATCGAGCAGCTCGGCACGTCGCTCGTGATCAAGCCCGCCGATCAGGGCAGCAGCGTCGGCCTGCATTTTACCGAGCACCGCTCCGCGCTGGGCGTCACGCTCTCCGGCATTCGCTCGGGTAAATGGCTCATTGAGCAACGCATCCAAGGCCGCGAGCTAACGGTCGGCGTGCTTAAAGGTGCCGCCATGGGCGTCGTCGAAATCGTCAGCCAAAGCGGCGTTTACGATTACCAAGCCAAATACACGCCCGGATCCACCGAGTATCGTTTCCCCGCCGAGCTGGAGCCTGCGCTCGAAGCCGAGATTAAAGACCACGCAGAGCAACTCTTCGATGCCTGCGGCTGCCGCGACTTTGCCCGTATCGATTTTTTATTGGACGGCCAGCGCCCGTGTTTTCTAGAGATCAACACCTTGCCCGGCCTCACCGCGACAAGTCTGCTCCCCAAAAGCGCTTCCTGTGTTGGCCTCGACTTTGAGCGACTCGCCGCCGAGCTAGTTGCGCCTGCCATCCAACGTTTCCAAGCGGGAGGTGCCCGATGATCGGCGACGGTAAGCATAAAGGCAGCACCTCGGCAGGCGGCGAGCAAAGCTGGCGCTCACTCGGAGGGGGTAAAAAAAGCACGCGCATCAAATCGCCACAGGCGCGCAAACGCCGCCAGCTACAGATCGCAAAGCTGGTGGGCGCGTTGCTGCTGTGCTTCGCCGTGATCGGCGGTATTGTGTGGGCGATCCTCGCACTTAAAAACCGCGAAGAGCCGATACAGATCACCACTCCCTCGAACCCCGTCGAGCAAATTATCTTCGATACCAACGGCGTGCTGCCCTCCGCGTGGCTTGGCACCGTGATCGAGCTGCGCCGCGATACCACCATGATGGAGATCGACATCCACGAAATGAAGCGACAGCTCGAAGCCAGTGGCCAAGTCAAAACAGCCTCGGTGCAGCGAGAGTTTCCCAACGCGCTCAAGATCAAGATCGAAGAGCACGAGCCCGTCCTGCGCATGAGAGTGATGGGTGCCAACGAGCAGCCAGAGCTGCGTATCGTCTCGCGCGCGGGTACGATTTTCCAAGGAGTCGGCTACCCACAGGCCACCTTGAGCCAGCTCCCCTTCGTGGTGCCTTACCGCCATCTCACAGGAGGCATCAAGCCGATGGGAGGCATCGAACAAGTGGCGGACTTACTCGAACTCACGCGCCGCACCCAGCCTAACTTTTTCAGGACATTGCAACTCGTCTCGCTCGAACACTTCTCCGGCGACCCCGACTTGCCCGGCGAGGTGATCGAAGTGCGCACCACAATGGTGCCCCGCATAATCTTCGGCACCAACACTGATTTCGCGCAACAACTCGACCGCCTAGCAGTCATCCTAAATTACGTTCAAGCCCGCGGCAATCCAGCCCTCAAGCGAGTCGATCTCTCGCTCCCCAAAGACGCCGCCGTGCAATTTCAAAGCGGGCGTATCAGCACCTTTTGAGTATCACAGGTAGGATGCTTGTGGTCTGTGCTGTTAATAGCTTCCAAAGTCTACGATAATGGTCTTTTTTGAGGTGTTATGCGATCTTCTGTTGATCAATTGAGCAAACATCCTCAATTATTTGGAAACTCAATGAAATAAGGTCAGATAAATTTTTCGTAATACTTATAATCAAGCGTCCCCTTAGTTTAACGGATAGAACTACTGTTTCCTAAATAGTCGATCTGGGTTCGATTCCCAGAGGGGGCACCATTGATAGCAGCAACTTACTTCAGATAGCTGTCAATAATCGCCTGCACCTCTTTGCTCGCTTAGTGCACCGAAGCCGTCGCGCTCGAGTCCTCTAGGATATGATGTTCAAATATGCTCGAGGATCATTTGGCGCGTCAGTCCGTTCAAAGCGCCCCGACCATCGGCCACGGTTTGCAGCACTTCAAGGCAGTCGCTATCTTCGAGCAGCATGTGTTCGACCGCTTCGATCTGGTCTTTGAGCCGGCGGACGCGTTGGAGTAGTTTCTTATTATAGTGGTTGAGGTGTCTCCTTTAAATAATATACCCCGCCACCGTATCAAAATTATTTTAATTACACAGGGTATTAAATAAAAAAAGGCTTGCTATGAGCGTTGGGTTCTTTAGGTTTTTTTAGATGGGTTACTTTAGACAGGGACAGTTCCGTGGTCGGCATTTGGTGCATGGGCAGGAGGGAGTGTATCATGTGACGAGTCGGACGTCTTGCGGGCAGTATCTTTTCGATGACGAGGCAAAGGGGCGGTTTTTAAAATTACTACGTAAACAGGCGGGGTTCTGTGGTGTTGAAATTTTGGCCTTTTGTATGATGGGTAATCACTTCCATCTTTTGGTGGCGGTGCCAGAGGAGTACGATGTCTCGGACGTGGAATTACTGCGGCGCTATCGGCTTCTGTACGATGCGAAGCATTGTCCTGCTTCGGCTCCGCTTCCAAGTGTCTTGGCGGAGTTGCTCGAACGTAACGAGACGGAAGGGCAGCAGTTGCGCGTGCGCTTGCTGGCGCGGATGCACGACCTCTCTGCTTTTGTTCGGGAACTGAAGCAACGTTTTGGAATTTGGTATAATCACCGGCATGGAAACAAGGGGACCATTTGGGCAGACCGTTTTAATAGCGTGATCGTCGAGGCGTCGAAGGAAGCTCTTTCGACGGTGGCGGCCTATATCGACCTAAATCCTGTGCGGGCGGAGTTAGTTACGGATCCGGCCGAATACCGGTATAGCAGCTTTGGTCAGGCGATGGGGGGCAATCGTGAGGCTCGGCGTGGTTACGAGCGTGTATTTTGTCTATCCAAACGGTGGAAGCAGGTGCTGCCGTCATATAATCTGATTCTCTACGGTAAGGGCTCTTTCAGTAAGGGGGTCGAGGGTAAGGATCATGGTCGAATCGACCCGGAGACTGTTCGGCGGATACTTGAAAAAAAGGGTAAGCTCTCCTTGTGCGATGTCTTGCGACTGCGTGTTCGTTATTTTACGGCCGGGACAGCGATCGGGTCGGCTTCATTTCTGAAGGAGATCAGCGTGGAAATGAGAGAGCGCCATGGTTTCGAGCGGAAAAGGGACGCCTATCCGATGCGTTCGGGGGAATGGGGTGATTTGCGTTCATTCAGAAACCTCCAAGTCTGCCCCGTTGGCTCTCGGTAGTGTTGGGGGAGTGGTAAAACGATGAGGTCGGCAAAACGATGGGATTCACGTTTTCAGGATTTCAATTGCCTGAGTTTAAGCAGGAATCGACTAGACACATAGGTGTGAATCTGGTTGACATGAGAACTCAGCTCATAGGCGCGCGACTTGTCACGCTTGCGCTGGAACGGCACCTCGTACACTGCGGGCGTGACAAGTCGCGCCCCTACGGATAGCAGACGTAAACAACTGCTTTATCGCTTCGATTTTTAATTTAGTTGTCAGGTTATAGTTTTTTCAATCGCAGTGCATTTGTGACCACCGAGACCGAGCCGAAGGCCATCGCCGCGTCTGCGACGATCGGGTTAAGTCGAAGCTTAAAGAAGGGATATAGCGCCCCGGCAGCAATGGGCACGCCGACCGCATTATAGATAAGGGCGAAGAATAGATTTTGCCAAAGATTACGCATCACGGATCGACTGAGTCTTAGCCCACCAACGATCCCGCGAAGGTCGCCCTTAACTAAATTCATGCCGGCACTTTCAATCGCGGCATCTGTATCCGTGCCCGTCGCGATGCCGACATCGGCTAGTGCTGGCTGTGTTATTGATGCCGTCGCCTGCCATAGCGAGAAGGTGGCCTTGCTCCTTCAGAGTATTCACGATGCTCTGTTCATCTTCGGGGGACACTTCGGCATGCACTGTATCGATCCCCAGCTCTTTGGTGACTGCCTTGGCGGTGCGTGTATTATCGGCCCGTGTCCATCACAACGGTGATCCCCATGACATGCAGCGATTCAATCGCCTCTTTTAAATTACTTTAATTGAATTATTTTAAATACACAGGCTATTTATTATTACAGGCTATTTATTATTACTGAGTAGGCAGTTCCCGTGATAGAAAATCTGGTCAGTCTCATCTGGACAGTGGTTGGCGTTAATCTATAAGAGAACGCATGACGACCTTAAGCCAGCACCGCATACTTTTCTTCACCGGCGATATCTATGAAGACCTCGAGCTTTGGTATCCGCTTTACCGTTTACAGGAAGCGGGCGCGGCGACCGTTGTTGCCGGCGAGTCGCTCGGGCCTTTTTCAGGTAAACATGGTTATCCTTCGGGTGCAGACGCCTTGATCGATGACATCGACGCTTCTGAGTTCACTGGCCTGATCATTCCCGGGGGCTTTATGCCCGACAAGCTGCGACGTAATCCGAAGGTGCTCGAACTGACGCGAGCCTTTGATGCCGAGGAAAAGATGATTGGTATGATCTGCCACGCCGGCTGGATCCCGATTTCTGCTGGTGTGATGAAAGAACGCACGGTCACAAGCACGCCAGGTATCCGCGACGATTTGGTCAATGCTGGTGCGACCTGGGTGGACGAAGCTGTGGTGCGCGACGGGCATTGGATTTCAGCGCGCCGGCCACCGGACCTTCCGGCATTTGGCGCAGCCCTGGTGCAATATTTACAGGCAAATCCGCCCAAGTCATTATAGGGTCATTGCGTTTCAGGCTTTCCTTCCAATTGCCACTTGGGGATAGTATTGCCTTCGATTTAGTTATCGAGCGATAGTTTCTTCAATCGCAGTGCATTCGTAACTACCGAGACCGAGCTGAAGGCCATCGCCGCGCCTGCGATCATCGGGCTGAGTAGAACCCCGAAGAAGGGATACAGCACCCCGGCAGCGATGGGCACGCCGACTGCATTATAGACAAAGGCGAAAAACAGATTCTGCCGAATATTACGCATGACGGCTCGACTAAGCTTTAAGCCACCAACGATACCACGAAGGTCGCCTTTAACTAAAGTCATGCCCGCGCTTTCAATCGCGACATCGGTTCCTGTGCCCATAGCGATGCCAACATCGGCTGCGGCCAGCGCGGGCGCGTCATTGATGCCGTCGCCCGCCATGGCGACAATGTGCCCTTGCTCCTTTAGCTCATTGACGATGCGTCGTTTACCTTCGGGGGATACTTCGGCATGGACTGTATCAATCCCCAGCTCTTTGGCGACCGCCTTGGCGGTGCGCGGATTATCGCCCGTGCACATCACGACAGAAATCCCCATGGCGTGCAGCGATTCAATTGCCACCTTTGAAGTTTCTTTAATGGGGTCAGCAATCGCAATCATTCCAAACAATTGATCTGCACCCGACACCCAGATGACTGTCTTCGCTTCCCCTTGCAAACGTTCTGCCAAGCTGCCGAGTTTCTCTGAGATCGAAATACCGCTCGACTCAATAAAGCTTCGTTTGCCTACGCGTATGAGTTGACCACCCACTTGCGCGTGAACACCGTCCCCCGTTGTGCTTTCGAATTCTGAAATATCAGGAATCTGCAACTCTCCCGCTTTTGCCTTATCGACCACTGCCCGAGCCAGCGGGTGTTCGGATTGGGATTCGACCGCAGCTGCCAGTGCCAACCACTCCAACGTGTCTTGGCCTTCGGCCGACTGAACCTCGACGACCGAGGGTTTGCCCTCGGTGAGCGTACCGGTTTTGTCTGTAACCAAATGCGTGACTTTCTCTGCCCGCTCAATGGATTCAGCATTTTTAATTAAGATGCCATTCTGCGCACCTTTGCCAACACCTACCATGATGGACATTGGTGTGGCGAGCCCGAGCGCACAGGGGCAGGCGATAATGAGCACCGAAACGGCCACCACGATGGCGTAGGCCATGGTAGGCGCGGGGCCGAGGGTTGCCCAAGCGATAAACGCGATGATCGCAGTCAGCACCACCGCAGGCACGAAATAGCCCGCCACCTGATCGGCCATTTTTTGAATGGGGGCACGACTGCGTTACGCTTAGGCGACCATGCCGACGATCTGCGAAAGCATGGTCTCTTCGCCCACAGCTTCCGCCTCCATTATAAAGCTACCGGTTTGATTGACTGTTGCGCCAATCACTTGATCGCCGTGGCTCTTCTCGACAGGCATGGGCTCGCCTGTGATCATCGACTCGTCGATGGTGCTCTTGCCATCGACGATTTTTCCATCGAGTGGAATCTTCTCTCCGGGGCGCACACGCAGGCGGTCGCCTTTATGAATGTCGTCGATCTCGATTTCCTCCTCATCACCGTTCTCATCGAGTCGATGCGCAGTTTTAGCGGCGAGGTCCAGTAGGCTTTGAATCGCTTGTCCGGTCTGCCGCCGCGCACGCGCCTCCAGCCACTGACCGAACAAGATCAAAGCTGTGATCACAGCGCCCGCTTCAAAGTAGAGCGCGACCTCACCATGACGTTTAAAAGAATCCGGGAAAATGCCGGGAAAAATTACCGCCACCACACTGTAGGCATAGGCGGCTCCCACACCGAGCATTATCAAGGTGAACATGTTCAGACTGCGATTGACGAGCGAGCGCCAACCACGGGTGAAAAACATGCCACCCGCCCAGAGAATGACGGGCGTCGCAAAGAGCAATTCAAGCCAACCCTGTAACTTGGGCGAAAGCACCGAGTCAAAGGACAAGCCGGGAATCATACTGTCGAAAGCCAGCAGCAAAATAGGCACCGTCAGGATGGCTGCGACTAGCATCTTTCGCTTTAAGCTGTTGATCTCGCCTGCGTCCTCGTCGTCCTCAGCGGTGCCATCCATTTGTTCGAGATCCATCCCGCATTTCGGACAGTCACCAGGTTTCGGTTCCTGAACTTCCGGGTGCATGGGGCAGGTCCAAATAGTGTCCTGCTTCGCCGCTTTGAAAGCAGGGTTGCGCTCCAGTCGCATGCCGCATTTCGGGCAGTCGTCTGGTTTATCGGACTCGACCCCTTCACACATTGGACAAGAGTATTTAGTTGAAGCCGAAGGCTTGACCGAATCTCCGTGTGAATGCGCATTATGAAAATGCTCGTTTTTGTCCTCTTTATGGCAGCATGCGTGAGCGCCATCGCTTGGTGGATGTTCTGGCTTATGCGAATGATCGTGATTATGTGGGCTCATGTGTATTCTTTCAGGATAAATTAGTCTTCGAATTCGTCAAAAAGCTTTGGCAGAATTTGTGAGGGAACCTGACAGCACTTTCCGTTAAAAGATAATCCAATGCGGATCGTTCAAATCCTAGATCTTATCTACTGACAAGGCGATCGTAGATCTCTTCACTATTTTGCCACAGTGCGGCATACGAGCGCCAAAATAAGGATTCTGCACTTCATCGGCTGATTCCTGGAGCCAGTCGGCACCCTTGTCATTTGCCGCCATTGGGCAATGCATCTGGTCCATGGGTTTTCCCTCCTTAGCGCCCATATAAGGGTTTTGTATGGTTTTCACGTTGTTTCATTTGTTCTCGCTTCGATCCGGTTTGTCGGCTTCAAAGCCACCTGCGGCACAGCCAGCCGATGGTTTCGAAAAAATACTCCTGCCACTTTCGTTGCGCTCAGACTTGCCGACCGATCTCAGTCGACTCGGTCAAATCCTGTTCAAATTGGGTCTGAAGCTGTCGGCACAGATGCTCATCACGAGTGATCAGGTTCAGTTCGTAGTTCAACAGAAAGCTTCGGTAGTCCATATTTGCCGTGCCGAGCATTGCCCAATTGCCATCAATCACTGTGGTCTTGGCGTGGAACACCCGCCGAGGCCTTTTTGGCCAGCACGTCTGCGAAGCGCCTTCCCACCTCATCGCCAGCAAAGAGGTAGCTTTCTAAACCCACCTCATGCCACGCAGTGGCGATGGAGTCGATCATCGCCGCATAGAGATCGTCGCCCTCGGTATAGAGGATGGCGTGGGCTTCACCTTCTGTCGTCAGCGAGGGCAGGCAGCAGTCTGGGTGAGTGGTATCCATCAGCCGGAATGGGAATGCTCCGGAGGTTCCTCGGAAGATTGGCTTTTGAGGAAGAAAAACTCTGTGATCAGAATGGCGGCCATGACGACTGCCGCCACGATTAGAACCAGTGGATCTGCGGTGCCTTTCATCCAGAGAAAGCCGCCGAGTACGATCACATCCAGAATGATTGCCATGACCGGAATCAAGGGATTGGCCTTGATCTCTTCCAAGGACAGTTTGACGTAGGAGTAGGCGCTGAACGAGACGATTGGAGATTATGAACGTGCATGACGCCAAAGTGATTGGACTGAACCGCGGCATGCATGGCAGCCTCAGCTTCCGTCACGGTTTTATTGGTGAGTAATTTAATTAACATATTTTTTTATTTTGAGGGTTTTAACAGTTCACTTTGTAGTGTGAATGGGGGCTGGCACGCCCTGTTATTTTTTGGAAAGATTGCCAATCACGAAGGCCAGCAGGACTACGATCGTAATTCCTAGCACGATCCAAACCCACAGTCCGCCGCCCATCCATCCATCCAACCGTCTGTATGGTTCGTCATAAAATTCCGTTTATTAAATTGGATAACAACAGGCAAAGGTTACCGACGCCATGGGGTGTTACCCGACCCCCATGCGCATGTGAGTAATCGCTGGGGCAGAAAAAAGATGACATGGGAGGAGTTGCAGGCGGTGAAGAATCACCAACACTACGACTCTTATTATGAAGCCAACTAAAAAACTCACTCCCACATCACATCAACAGACTGAAGCCACCGCCGAAGTCAT
>Ga0307933_1000074_pt1 | contig 87489 bp, 83 predicted proteins | sample OrgLakmetageno88_FD_201811 | JGI IMG/M metagenome (GOLD analysis project Ga0307933, IMG submission 201811) | Saline water microbial communities from Organic Lake, Antarctica - #88 | ecosystem: Environmental > Aquatic > Non-marine Saline and Alkaline > Saline | place: Antarctica: Organic Lake...
CAAGAGACATTATGGTTCAAATTACCAAGACTTGATTCAGTTGATGATCGGTCGATAAAGACGCGATGAGGGGGAGGATTACCTGCATACATCGCATATTTTTTTCAATCAATTTTTATTTCACTGTACCGTGTATTATTGGCTTTATTATGGTGCTTGTTAAATTGTCCTTTTTATTATTCGAACAACTCAGTGTAGAAGTCGGTTATTTCACTATCATTTAAGTCTTCTATTAATTTCGCACCGGTTGCAAAATTGGTGAAAGTAGAAACACTATTAACATTATTAACATTATTATTGGTTGTATCGAATTTACTATTCAATAGTGAATTACGACCATCTGCACTGCTTCCAGTACTACCGTTATTAAACGCTGTGGCTCCGTTAAACATATATCGCATATCCGTACAACCGGATACATTCCAGGCACCAATTCCCGTTCCCACAAATATTTTAGCACCAGCAAACATACCAAGCATACTCTCAACATTGCTTACAGTCGATTTTTCAATACCATTCTCAACATCTGCTGGTCTTTCCCATCCCTCGACATTTCCATTAAAAACCGTTGCTCCATTAAACATATCTATCATATCCGTACAACCGGATACATTCCAGGCACCAATTCCCGTTCCCACAAATATTTTAGCAACAGCAAACATACCAAGCATATTCGTACAACCGGATACATCCCAATTACCAACATCTTGGTTAAACGTACTTAAATAAAATAATAATGATAGGTTCGTGACACTTTGGGGTTTTAAATTAAAATTGGATATTCCAGATAATTTTGATGACTGAAAAAAGGCACTACTATCTGCGGTTTCTTCTGTATAACCCAAATGAGTAAAGTCGCCACTTTCTATGAAAACTGTTACAGAGTCAGAATTATACGAAAATGGATTATCTATAGTTAAATTATTACCAATATTGTCAAGTTTAATTGATGTACCGTTTTTTATGTAACTGACACTAACCGGTTTAGAACGGTTTATACCATTGATGGGCAATATGATATTATTATTATTACCATCAACTTTTGTAAAAGTAATAGCTAATTTAGGAGATGATTTTATATTTGTTCTTAAGCTATATATCAAAACATCCAATGACGATTGTGGTATGATAGGCAGCTTATCCAATAAGGTTGTAATATTTTGATCAGTAAGAGAAATATTACTTAATAAAATTAAAATATCTTGTTTTGTTAATTTATAATCATCAGTTAATATGTCTACAATACGTTTTATGTTATTTATCTTAGATACAGAAGATTCTCTTACAAATAACCCTATTAAAAAAGAATAATAGAAATCATCGTCTTTTTCTAAAGGCATTATATATATATATATATATATATATTTAATCGACAATTCTATTTTTCATATATGCATTAATATCAACCAATTCAGAAAACGTTTCCACATCGCCCTGTTTATCAATTTTATGATATAATAATAGTCATATTTATATATATAATTATGACATTTGTAAATAATAAACAAATTATTATAATTAAACTGATATTTGTATGGCAATATACAATGAGCAGTTAATTTATTACTACCAATTATACACACGTCATTGTAGCCAACATCGTTACGTATCAATTTGTTATGAACAATATCTCAGTCTAAATTGATTGTTAAATTGACATTTTTCTTATCCTTATTGCGTATTTATGAACAACACATTGTAGAAGGCGGTTATTTCACTTCCACCTAAGTCTTCTATTAATTTCGCACCGGTTGCGAAATCGGTGAAAGTAGTAACACTATTATTGGTTGTATCGAATTCACTATTCAATAGTGAATTACGACCATCTGCACTGCTTCCAGTACTACCGTTATTAAACGCTGTGGCTCCGTTAAACATACCTGCCATAGTCGTACAACTGGACACATCCCAATTGCTAATGATGCTGTTAAAACTAGTGGCGAATGTAAACATATTATTCATATTCTCAACACTACTTACAGTCGTTTTTTCAATATCACCAGTCTCATTAGCTGGTCTTTCCCAACCCTCGATATTTCCATTAAATAGCAATGCTCCATTAAACATACTTGACATATCCGTACAACCGGATACATTCCAGGCACCAATTCCCGTTCCCACAAATATTTTAGCACCAGAAAACATAAAATCCATACTCTCAACATTGATTACTGTCGATTTGTCAATACCATTCTCACCATCAGCTGGTCTTTCCCAACCCTCGACATTTCCATTAAAAACACTTGCTCCAGAAAACATACCTGCCATACTCTTACAACCTGATACATTCCAGGCACCAATGTCCGTTCCCACAAAATTTATAGCACCAGCAAACATACCAAGCATACTCACAACATTGCTTACAGTCGATTTTTCAATACCAGTCTCATTAGCTGGTCTTTCCCAACCCTCGACATTTCCATTAAAAACACTTGCTCCAGAAAACATATCTGCCATACTCTTACAACCTGATACATTCCAGGCACCAATGTCCGTTCCCACAAAATTTATAGCACCAGCAAACATACCAAGCATACTCACAACATTGCTTACAGTCGATTTTTCAATACCAGTCTCATTAGCTGGTCTTTCCCAACCCTCGACATTTCCATTAAAAACACTTGCTCCAGAAAACATATCTGCCATACTCTTACAACCTGAGACATTCCAGGCACCAATTCCCGTTCCCACAAATATTTTAGCACGATCAAACATACCATCCATACTCTCAACATTGCTTACAGTCGATTTTTCAATAACACCATCAGCTGGTCTTTCCCATCCCTCGACATTTCCATTAAATAGCAATGCTCCATTAAACATACTTGACATATCCGTACAACCGGATACATTCCAGGCACCAATGTTCGTTCCCTCAAACTTTTCAGCATCAAAAAACATAAAATTCATACTCTCAACATTGCGTACAGTTGATTTTTCAATAACACCATCAGCTGGTCTTTCCCAACCCTCGACATTTCCATTAAAAACGGTTGCTCCATTAAACATACCTGACATATTCTTGCAACCGGAGACATTCCAGGCACCAATTCCCGTTCCCTCAAACTTTTCAGCATTAAAAAACATATTATTCATATTCTCAACATTGCTTACAGTCGATTTTTCAATAACACCATCAGCTGGTCTTTCCCATCCCTCGACACTTCCATTAAATAGCAATGCTCCATTAAACATACTTTCCATATCCGTACAACCGGATACATTCCAGGCACCAATTCCCGTTCCCTCAAACTTTTCAGCATTAAAAAACATATTATTCATATTCTCAACATTGCTTACAGTCGATTTTTCAATAACACCATCAGCTGGTCTTTCCCATCCCTCGACACTTCCATTAAATAGCAATGCTCCATTAAACATACTTTCCATATCCGTACAACCGGATACATTCCAGGCACCAATTCCCGTTCCCTCAAACTTTTCAGCATTTGTAAACATATCAAACATATTCTCAACATTGCTTACAGTCGATTTTTCAATAACACCATCAGCTGGTCTTTCCCATCCCCCGACATTTCCATTAAAACCCGAGGCTCCGTTAAACATATTTGACATATCCGTACAACCTGATACATTCCAGGCACCAATGTCCGTTCCCACAAAAGCCGAGGCTCCATTAAACATATCACTCATATCCTTAACATTAGACACATCCCATCCTCCAATATATTGATTAAACACATTATTATAATAAAACATACCTGTCATGTTAGTAATATTAGTGACATTCCAGTTTGTGATATCCTGACTATATTTATCATTTAACCCAAATAAAAATGATAAATCAGTAATATTTTCATAAATCATATTAAAATTACTTATTGTAGTTATTTTTGCAGAATTACTAAATATATCAATTAAATCCTCTGATACATCATCTTTATTTATTTTATAACCTAAATGACTATATTTACCTTCTATCGTAACTGTAGTTGTAGAATTTTCAAAAAAAGGATCTATACGTTGATTTTCAGATGTGATATGTTCAGTAATTAATTTAATAGACCCATCTATATCTTCTTTTAAATAAACAACTTTAACTACATCACCATTATTTATACCATTAATAGGCAATAGAATATAATCTTGATTACTTGCTTCATTTTTAGTAAATGTAATAGATATATTAGCCGTAAATAATTCTGTGTAATACAATAAGGATTGGTTAAAATTAAAATTTTCTATTAACTTAGACCGTGTAGCGAAATGTTCATATATTGATACATTTGTATTTGTTTCATTAAATTTAGTTGCTATACCCCCCATATATAATAGCGAATTGCGGCCAAAACCTTCAACGTCTTCTATAGTGACACCATTATTAAAATTTGTGGCCTCATAAAACATATTACTCATATTCGTAACATTGGTGACATTCCATTTGCTGATAGTTTGATTAAAATTTGTGGTCTGAAAAAACATATTACTCATATTCGTAACATTGGCGACATTCCATTTGCTGATAGTTTGATTAAACCTATTAGCATTATTAAACATACCACTCATATCATTAACAACAGAAACATCCCATTTACTAATATCTTGATTAAAATTTCCGGCTAGCCAAAACATACCGGTCATTTCCTCAACTGTAGAAACATTCCACATACTAATGTCTTGATTAAACATAGAGGCTTTATAAAACATATAACTCATTTTATTAACACTAGAAACGTCCCAATCACCAATATCTTGGTTAAATTCTGTACAATTGCTAAATAAATTATTTAAATTAGTTATATTATGTGATATACCGTTAAAATTGGTTATTGATATTATTTCTACATTTGAATCAAATGCGCTTAAATAACCTAAATGATTAAAATTACCTTTTATTTCAATAGATGTCATACCTTGGTCATCAAAAAATGGGCTTATATTAGGGTTTTCATTAGGGTTTTCATTTGAAAAAAATTCCTTAGTATAAGTTTCATCATTATTTTTATATCTAATTTCAACTATTCCATTTAATTCATTGATAGGTAATATAATATTATCAGCGTTTTTTTTCTTACATATAATAGTAATTGTTATTCGTTCAATTAAATAGTCTATTATTTGTTGCTGTTCATAATTATATACACGCACTAAATTATCCAATTCTTCTTTTATATTTGGTATTTTAGTTATTAATAATAGATCGGAACTACTAATATGATTATCGACTAAAAAATTATAATCATTAAATAACGACATTATTCGTTTATTAGATTCTAGTCTATAACCAAACAATGGTTTAATTCTTACCATTTATATATAAAGTCATATATTATTAAATCATCCTACTTTAATATATTAATATCAACAAATAAAGAAAATATCCAACACAACTATTTCCGTATTTCATTTACACAACATTGATTGATGTCTATAAAATTGTTAAATTACTGTCTGTAATATGTAATATTATGTCATTAAACTAAATATTACATGTAAATAATTAACTATTTATGATAGACTATAATTAACTTTACATATATTATAATTCAAACATTAAATAATATAAATATATTTTTACAATACTTATATCATTTATATAATGGACAGAATAAAACAAATGAAAAAAATTCAAAATGAAGCATTAGTTTTATTTACTAAAAAAAATATTGATTATGGTGATGCATTTGCAAAATATGGAGTTATTGGTGTGTTAATGAGAATAGAAGATAAACTACAACGATCCGTATCTATAACAAAAAATGGTGTTAATTTAATAAATGATGAAGGAATTAGAGACACACTAATTGATTTACATAATTATTCAGCTATGGCATTGATATTATTAGATGAATAATAAGCGTTTGAATTGTAAAAGGTGTAATATAAATGTTGCCAAAATATACAAGATATAAATATTAAACATAAAAGGTGGTATTAATGGACAGTCCCTCCATATGAATACGAATCGTTACAGGTTCGCCCTACCATGATAGTGATTATGAAGGATATATTAGTAATCAAAATTATATCGAAGTATATGAATATAATCTTGATTACTAAAATAGCTAAAATAAGACAGACTATCTATAGCGAAAACACATGCGACCAAATTGAATATGGCATCCGTCTTACTGTAAGCACAAAAAACAATTATATTCTGATATAATGAGTTATTTACGATATCTTACGAGCTTGACATTTAGCGTCAATCATATAAAGTGAATTTTCTGTTAAAATCAAATACACATCCTCAACCTTGTATATCTTTTGAACAGGGCTTGTATATTCTTCACTGTTTTTTACAAGCAATTTTTCTTCGTTATCCCGAATACCTATAATTATTTCACCATCCAGGGATGGAGTCCAATAATCCATCATAATAGGAATATCCTCAATAATAGACAGCCCTAGCGCTCTCTCCACTGCGTTTCGGTTAGGTAGCAAAAGATTGTCCGGTGATGCCATTAGTGTAATATTTGATTTTTCTTTAAATTACTTATTTAAATATAAATATAAACACATTACTTGCTTATATTTATGAGCAACCCCTTATCCCTATTAACCATGGATAATTACAAAAAAGCCTACAGTGATACACCTGTTGCTGTGGTTTGTTTATTTAACGATATTATTACAATGTATCTTGAATATATTGTTAAGACAACCTACATATCAGATGAATCCTATCTTAGTCATACAGTTAATTTAGGATTGGAATCGCTTCATTACGTATTTTCATTTCTTTATTTATACACTAAAAATAGCGCTCTCGCCAAACATCATACGGAAAATGGTTGTTATATTTACTGTGAGTTTATAGGCAATATTGGTATTAAACACGATTCTCTCAGAATAAACTCCAAAGATGCTCAATTATTCATGTTAAAAAAAACAATATATTTAATAGACAATAAGCATACTCGTAATTTCAAATTAACCAATCAAGAACATGAGCATATTAATTATATTGACACCCTAAGTGAGATGTATTTATATATTGTAAAAATGTATCTTGTATGTCGTTCCAAACAATCGTTTATTGACAAAGTTAATAAAAAGACTGTTATGTTTCCATTACACAATCTTAAAAAAGTAATTGAATTAATTAAACACGTCTCATCCACTGAATCACTCGCGTCATTAAAAAAAATAAATATACTCTTATGTGATCTATCTGATGTTATAGAATATAAAGGTTGTGATTTAGACGGAGAATATGTCTATGATAATCTATACGACACTATTAAAAAAGTAATTGACACTAAAACTATAACTGATAAACAATAAACTTAGTTATACTTCATGTGTATCCATAGATGGCATATTTTTAGAACCGTTATATTTAATACATCTATACGTTTTTTTCTTCTTGGATAACCCATTTTGGTATCCATTAAGACCATCACTAATATCATCATATTCATCAATCAATACTTTTTTAATGAAATCATATATTTTCATTAAAATAGTTTCATCACATTTACCAACAATGAGAATACTACCTGTCCTAAACACCATAAATGATACATAATTTTTACTAGATTTACGTTTCTTCTTATCAGTCACTTCTAATTTAGAATTTAAAATACCGTTAAAATTCACATCTGGGTTTTTCCTATCAAAGTAAAACATATTCTGTATTCCCGGATAGGTACAAGGATCATATGAACAATTCAAGTTATATTTTCGTTTTAATATATGGTAAAACTTCTCTCGGTTAATGAAAAAACCACAGTTAAAATTACTGTTAATTAAAATCGTTTCAATCTCCTCATTTCTAAATTTAATATCATGTCCAATATCCTTTTCATAAACGCGTCTAAACAATTCCAATACACGTTGAAACATCGCATTATTCTTCATACCAGGCACTTCTATTTTTCCAGTATTAAATATCTTCATATGGACCTCCACGAATTTACCATCGTCATCTACAGACTTTAATCGCAATACCAACACAAAACAGTTGAAAAAAGCCTGTGTTTTTTTCATTTTTTGATTAACAATGTCTTTCATTCTAATACCAATACTTAGCTTATAAACATTAGACCCCGTTTTCTTATTAGTACCAATAATATTTTTTTTTCGCAGGTCCATCAATTCCACATAATTGGATTGCTCTTTTATTTTTCTATCGAACAACGCCTGTTCATCATCATCTTCAATAATGTATTTTATCTGTTTTTTTATAACACCCTCCTCTGGTGTATAATAGTGCATAACATTAATTCGCCAAAAATTATCTTTTAAATCTATACCTTTGTTCATATAGGTTATTTTTGTGGTAGTGGATATATTAATATTAGATATGAGTTCTTCTGGATGTAAATCTGATTCAACCGTAGTTTCAAAAGAGTGATCATCGTCACCATTATCGTCATCTGTTATAGCATCGTCTTCCACAATAGCAGAGACATCATCGCTGTTCAAAAACCGTCGCCATTCCATATCGCATTCCATATGCTCTTGATGGTGCGCCATTATTGTTTGTAATCTATATCATCTAAGAGCATCACTTTAAGTTCAATTTCATTATTAATGTTTGGAAAAATAAGCGTTTTCAATAAACGTTTTGTATCGGTAATTATGTACTTTTAATACAGGATTATTTAAAAATAATTCAACTGTCTGTTGAATAACAATAGTTATAAGTTTATCACTTGTTATACCCAGACATTGTTCAAGATATTTAAACGTAGATGGTGAGAGTATATAACTATAATCAATTGGTATATCATTTGTTATACAATCAGTAATGTCATGTATCTTCTTATTTATAATAGATAAGCAATAAATCTGGTCGTCAATACTAACCATTGTCATCCGTTGTTTTTCATTGTTATACTCCCGTATATCAGTAATGCTTAAAATATAAGACAATAAAGTTTGAGTAGTTTTGTTTATCAATGGTCCATCAACATCTTCCGCTACAATAAATTGTTTTACAATACTACCAAAACAATTGTAATTAAATGTCAAAAAATAACCTACAATTTCCCTATTTAGTTTGCTTAAATAATTACACATGCATATAAAAATAACGTCAGTATTACGTTTCATTAGATTAATTAGGCATTTTTGACCCTGGACCGTCATGTAATCAATTTCATCCAATATAATGAATTTTATACAATTGATCGAACAAAACATATGTTTGCTATTTGAAAATTTAGTAATTGTAGTTAGTAAATCTTGTGTATTCCTATATACAGAAGCATTTAGTCGTAATATATTTTTATACAATTCTTGTTTTATATATAAATTAGATACCTCATTGTTGGCTATGACAGTATCGACATATGTATTTATAAACACGTTAACAGTGGTTGTTTTACCCGTTCCTGGATTACCATACAATAACATATTGGTAAATTGGTTTTTTAAAATACATTTATTCAAAAAATCCCTCATTGTTGTCGGAATCTTCAATTGGTCTATCGAAATAGACATAGTAACTATAAATAATTATAGTATTCCATTTATGTTTATATAATTACTAAATTGATTCTCTCGAATTAGTAATATCATATTGTATTAAAACTATACCTCTATTAACTATAACATTCTGTCATGGCTAAAGAAGCGACATTTATAAATCATCTTTCCACGTTTATGTCAAATAGAAATAGTCGCGAATTAGTTCTCTGTATGGGACCAATGTTTTCAGGTAAAACGACGCTTTTATATAAAACGACACAGTTTATTAATACCTTTGTTAAGACCAAAGCAGACCATCAAAATATACATTCTATCGTCATTAATCATTCCAATGATACTAGAGATAACAATGCCGTTATATCTTCACATGACCCTAGTATTAATGGGGCTATACCTTGCGTTAAAACAAACAGTATGTTCTCTCCAACCATTCTTGAATTTATATACAACCACAAAACAATGATTATCCTCGTCGATGAAGCCCAATTTTTCAACCGTCTCTATGATTTTGTAGAATTCTGTTTTAAAGCAAGGCAAACAATGAATAAAAATATATTTATTGGTTGTTTCGGGTTAAATGCAGATTTTAATCGACAACCCATTGGCAAACTACACGAAGTCATTCCCTACGCAACTGACGTTATTATATTATCAGGAAAATGCTCTAAATGTATTAGACCGTCCCGTTGTTCTTTTTTAACAATGCCTGTTAAACGCAATGGAAACACTTCAAATATTATTATTGGTGGAGAGGATAAATATATACCACTCTGCCATAGTTGTTATAATGAACAATTGTAATAACAAAAGTATTTAAATAACAGTTGGTTAATTTATTAATGTCGTTAATAAACACTGTACCCCCTACTCTTAAGAAAAAACGTGGGCGGAAGCCCAAAGGGGGAAAGATTATAAATAAAGAATTAACTATACCGCTTAATAATGAATATAAACCTAGCATCATTATGCATTTAAAATGCGCCTCTTCTAAAATGGACGATTATCACTTTGAGACTATTTTTAATTATAATACAGAAATACCCATTGAACAAAATGATTCATACACCACTACACAGTTTAGTACTTATGATAAAGAAACAACTTCTTTATATTTTAATGATATTAAAAACACTTCTATCGACTATAACCCCAATAGGATTCATAACCTTAGTATAGAAGATTACAAAAAAATAATATATAATATAAATACTAAATTTATTAATCTCGATGTTGATATACACTCGGATTGTTTTTGGTGTACTTGTCCATTCGAGACGTCATCCATTCATATACCTAAAAATAAAATAAACCACGACTACAATGCCTATGGTAATTTTTGTAGCATAGAATGCGCGGGAGCGTATCTTTTTAACGAAAATATCAACAATAGTGATAAGTTTGAGAGACTTATGTACTTAAATTATATTTATAATGATATTGTGAAAGATACTGGTGTTAAACCAGCGCCTTCGCCATATTACTTACTTTCTAAATTTTGCGGTAATATGACCATTGACGAATTTAGAAATATATACACAACCAATCATAATATTGTCTGTATAAACAAACCAAGTAGTCTGAATATAGAATTTCCAGAATTATATACTCAGATAAGCGATGATATGACCCTTAATCATTATGATGCTAAACCAGACAAAGGATTCAAAATAAAAAGATCTACTAAACCAAAAAAGACGACGATGGACAATTATTTTAATGTGTAGGTTTGACGCAATCTAATTGAGTATCAAGTCGTCGCTTAGATGAGGCCATTTGCTGCATTTTTAGTTTCTCTCTCCCGTCCATATATTTGCGCATTTGAGAATATCGTTTCTGGTTATCACTTTTGACAACATCAATACTTGGTTTAATTGAAAAAAAAGACCTTAAACATGCTAGTGTATTAAAACGGTATTCGATTAGTCTCTCTATAATTATATCAATCGGTTGATTCACCTGGATATAAACCTGGCGTATAATGGCTAAAATATCTTCGTCGGTATGTTTTGTGGAATGACGTAGTTCGTCCATTTGCTGGTTTGTAATGATGGTATCGTGAATAGGGTAAGTTGTAATGTCGTCCAATAAAACCATTTATATTGTTTATTAACTATTTCTATTTAATTGAATTAAACATAATATATTAAGTAGAAATAGTCTAACCGTGATGGAAAATAACGATAACGATATGAGTGATTTTATTTCGTCTCTGTCGACGACAGTTGAAAAATCAATTACTGGATTTTTAAAGAAAAAACTGACTAAATCTAACATGTTTGATAAAATTGTTTCCATGGTATCGTCATCATACAAAGAAACGTTTGAGGATTATCAGAATATTCATGATTTCTCGGAAGGCTATAATAATATTAATCGAGGGAGTAATCATCAATTGGATGCTATTCGGGCTGACCTTGAACTTAAAAAAGACGAATTGAACAAGGTGAAAATTAAAGTCAATGAACTTGAACGACTTGTTACAGGGTGTAATGTAAGTCTTATGATTGATGAATTGGATTGCGTCGGTGCTGGTGATGTCGAAGGTGCGGGTTGTGAATTAAATTATACAGACAATGATAAACAAATCGTCGTTGAAAAAATGGAAATGGATAGCCCAAAATTCGTCGCTTATTTTAATAAGATCGCATATAATGACGATATTAAGCAAGAAATGTCTGAAGAAGAAATGTCTGAAGAAGAAATGTCTGAAACTAATAGTATGATTCATGAAGATAATAGTGTGAGTGAAACCATGGAAGTCATATCTAATAATATGATTGATGAAGAAAATGAAGATTTAGTCTCTGGAACTGAAGATGATGAATCAGAAACACATGTAGAAGATGGAGAAACAATAGAAGAATTAGAAGAAGTATTAGACTCTACTAACAATTCAGACAAGGAATATGTTGAAATGTCTGAAGAAGAGGAATATGTTGAAATGTCTGAAGAAGAAGAAGCGTTGTATGAAATTGAAATCGATGGTGAATCCTATTATACCACAGACGAAACAATGACAAATGGTGATGTGTTTAACATTAATGAAGATGGTGATCCAGGCGACATGGTCGGTACATTTAAAGATGGTAATCTAATAATGTAAATGTATTTAAAAACACGTTCAATTATATTGTAGAAATGAGTGAAGCACAATCTCAGACGTTTTTTCAATACTGTAATAATGTATGTTTTAAAGTATGTTGGAATTGTATGCTAATGTATTCTTATGTAGAGATGAATATTGAGACTTATTTTCCATCATTGATTAGTGCTTATGCTATGGTAATGGATTCATTAAAATCAATGGTTAAATATTATACTCCATATTTATATAATTGTATTAGTATTTTTTTATATGGTGACGATTGCACATGTGTTTGTGAATGTGGTTCTAAAAATATAGCAAACGATCAACTAACAAATGAACAAGTTATTGAATCACTTTTAAATGGTCTACCTGATGACATTGATATCGTAAATACTGAAACATTTGAGGATCCAATGGTAAAATATCAAAACGAAAAACATAGTAATGACTTTATTATGGAAACCACTGATGATATTAAAACAACATCTGATGATGATCATGATGATAATATTGAAGAAGATGATGAAGAGTTGGTATCTATTATAAATAGCATTGACAAGAAAAATCTCTAATATATACCAAATTGTTAAAATAATTACTATACTAACCTATTTAAACGTAATAAAGTATAGTAATTAATTAGTCATGGCGGCAGTAACGAAAGAGCACAGTTCTACAAAAATACAAATGCACCCATTGAATGATACATGGCTGCTATACGCACATTTACCCCATGATACTTCATGGACCATTGACAGTTATAAAGTTATAACAGAAGTAAAATTTGTAGAACAGGTTATTGCTCTTGTCGACTGCCTCCCGGAAGACTTGGTTACGGATTGTATGCTATTTTGGATGCGAAAGGGAATACAGCCTATTTGGGAAGATACAAATAATCGAGGTGGAGGCTGTTTCTCCTATAAAATAACAAACAAAAACGTCTATGCTGTATGGCGTAAAATGTCATATCTGCTATGTGGTGAAACGATGACTTCGAAAACTGGTATAATGGGTAAAATAAACGGAATTACAATTAGCCCAAAAAAACACTTTTGTATTCTTAAAATATGGCTAAAAACATGTTCGCAACAAGATCCAACTATTATAAATTATCCAGGTGGTAATATTATTAGCGCTCAGGGTTGTCTTTTTAAACGCCATAATCCAGAATATTAAATATAATCTATGATTCGTCTGGGAGTGGTGTTAAGCATAATTTAATTTCCCCTAAAGAAGCTACATAATACTTTACTATTAATGGGCGGTCATTTTCAAGATGAAGCTCTATCTGATTACATAAATTAGTGCATTTTATAAAATAATTCAGGTTCTTCAATGAAAAAACCCCTTGGATAACATCGTTCTCTCCAGGCTTTGATTGGTATTCCATACCACCATCACTCTCAATCCGTCTTAATTCTGCTTCAGCAAATGTGCCACTACATTTAAATATCAACTCGTTTCCTATTGTCTTTATTTCTAAACGATCTGATAAAGGATTCAAATCGCGGATGATTTTCTGAAAATCAGTAGATGGTAGATTAATAACGGATGAATAAACCAAGTCGGGTGGATTAAGTTCTTCGTTTATGGGTTCGATGAGTCGCATTTTCTGTGTTTTACATTGTTTTATATCTCCATTTTCAAATTTCAACCCTAAATGCGTAGTTATACCGTCTTCATAATAATCCTTGTCTATGAAAATAGTTAAGGTATCATCATTATCAACAGTGTTAATTAACTTAAACAAATGGAACATATTCACACCTATAATGATTTTATCCTCTTTACAATCATAGAGTTCAAAATTCTTGGCATCCAAATACAGGTGTGCTAAAATAGTATGTGATTGGTCCATATTAACTATACGCATACCGTCCTTCTTAAAACTAATATTGGTCTCTACAAAAATGTCCTTGAGAGCAGTCATCAATGTTCTAAAAGGAGCAATTTGAACCGTTTTAATGGTTAATACATTTCTATCAAGTTCTTCTTGAGTTGAAATCATAAATATTATAGTATAATAAAAATTATTCTTTAATCTCTTTATTTAATTACTTATTTTAGCAGTTCTTCTTAGTCGCCGACCGTGTTTTTTCATAGCCTTCCGAGATAACTTTAAAGCTATACTGTTTTTATTACAGCCTTCAACCAATAATGAATAATCAACCACGGATGATTTACCACCAGTAACTGAACTCGCCAGTCTAGCGTTCCCCCAACTATGCGCGGTTTGATTAGGCCTACTCCCAGAAGAATAATAAGCACCTTGACCCTTCTTCTGGATTAATTCAAGCACTTTGAGAGAACAGCCTGTCGCTTTTGATAATTCAGGCGATGGAGCAATGCTATTAATTTTATAAATATCGAAAGCATTTTTAATATGACTGGATCGTTTTTTGGCAACACCTTTTAACTTACGACGAGTATGATATTGCCCTTTTTTATAATATTTTCGGGATTTTAAAACCTCTTTTTTTTGAATGGCCTGGTTTTTTCGACTTAACGTTTGAGGTACGTACTTTTTAGGTATGTTTGTTGATGGTCGTTTTCGAGTTTTACTCATTTATAATAGTATTATAAATGAATATACGGGTTTTTATATTTATATTAAATATTAATGTTTGTTTTTATGACTACGTTTATGCTTCTTACGAGATCCTCCTTTCGTTTTTACAGCTCCAAATTTACCCTTTCGGGTTTTATATCCAGCCTTTTCCAACCGTTTTTCTTTTTTTGCAGTAGCATGCTTCTTCTTAGAGACAATACGACCATGTTTATTATATAATAAATGGTCCTTGGTTAAACCACCCGTTGTTTTATACGCAGTTCCATGCCATACTTGAGCTCGAGAACCTTCCAACATATCATAAGTTTTCCCCTTTATATGATAATTTCCATCGCTATGTTTGAGATGTTTCTTCATTGTTATTATTTTCACGAGAGAAAAAATAATTTTATATACATAAAACATTATTATTGAATATAGTCGTATCGTATTATCTAATAATATGTATGTAAATTTAACAATTCTATTATTTTAGCACTTCTCACCTTTATTTGCGGTTCTTCAAATAAATGAAATTCAGTTGCTAGGTCTCTCGTAATTATGCTACTACTTCTCTTGTAAGATTTTACTTTAAGAGAATATGATTTAGAACCAAGAGAACTATTACCCTTGTGACCATTATCACTATTCTTACCCTCAATTAAGGTCAAATTTCCTATATTATTTATCAAAGATTTATCTACAAGGTTTAATTTGTTTTTTTGGCAATATATGTGTTCAAGAGTGTAATCTAATGAAACCGTATGTATATCCGTATTCATAATAGTTTCTAAAAATAATAATAAATATGTCGCTTTCTTAGAACTAAAACATATTTGAGCCATATTTATATAATAATTATCATTAGTAATAGATAAATCCTTATATTTTATAAAACATTTTTCTAGTTCCTTATAATAATCATACTTGTTATTTTGCAATACTTCGTTAGTAATACGGATAAAATTAGTTGAATATGATAAGTTATTAAACGTCCTATTTTTAAAACCAATGTTTCTAAAATACATCTTTGCTATTAATTTAATCAATTCACTATCTATAACACATGTAGTATAAAATATAGGCAACAAGCACCACATATAAGCCTCCCAGTTTAAACTTATTTGAACCGTATTAGTCAATAATCGTCCAAATCTATCTGAAGCAATATCATCATAAATTTTAATCAATCTATCCACAATATCGAAAAACTTATTTATTTCTTTATAAGTATTTTTATTATTAATTATATTTTTAAACTGGTCTATTTGATCTACCTTCCTGTGTATAATATTGTTATACAATTGGATTGCAATATCAAATATTTTCTGTCCAAAACTCTTGTATAACTTATTTTCTTTATGCTTAATTTCTTCCCATCGTTCGTATATTTCCATCTTTTTATCGTCAGATATTTTAACCAAAATAGGATTCTTTATCACGTCCAATGTCTCTACATTCTTCCCTCTATTGTTTTCCCAATCAAATATTCGACTAACGTAATCCGGATCGTAGCAATCATAAAACTGAATATCGATATCATTTAATATAAACTTATACAAATTGATTATTCTACACTCATTATAACGCTTTAATATAAAATAATTATAAACTTCTATAAAAGCGTTATATAATTTCGTACTTTTATCTTCTTTTATATACTCGTGTTTTTTTGATATATGGGTTATAAATTACTTTTTTTAGATACATTACAATGACAATACTTACAACAATATTCTTCATCGTCAAAAGAAGTTGATACATCATCTACCAATACATAAGATATCCAGGATTTTATTTTATTATTAAATATATTTACTAAACCACACATATCATATGGATTAATACAGTAAATATTAGGTATTATTGTAGCATTACAATGTTCTTTAAGTTTTATTTGTTCCGGTGTTAATTTATCCAAAACCATATCAACCGTTAATAAGGCATTAATTTTATCTTTTAATTTTGGTGATAAACACCCTATTACGTTCAAAATCAGAATTATGGTTAATATCCTCTGTTGACCATCATATATATCATTGTTGTTCATATAACACAAATTTATAATCGACCCCATTTTTTCAACATACTTGTCCTCTTCAAATATATAAAATATATCATCTAAAAAAGGTGTTATATCGTTAGCTTCCCAAGAATATTCACGTTGATTCATTGGAATTCTTAATTTTTTTGGAGTATATTATTCCACGTTTCTTGGTTGGTCGTATAGGGTTTCCGACGTACCATTATTATGTTTATTATGTTTATTATGTTAATAACCCATGGTAGCATGGGTTCAACTTTAAAATATATAACTTAGATATCTATTTAAAGTTTCCTATCATTTTTCGTTTTCCTCCAGAAAACACACCAAATTGATTCACGGTCGTGGGAATTTGCTGATTAGGATAAGGGAATGTACCACAATTAGCAGGGTCATTATCACATGTGTTTTGTTGACGGACAGTGATAGTGCGTTGAAAACGGTTGGCATTATAAGCGCTTTGTAAATACGCAGCCCTTGACATTGTTCCCGAAGAAGTATTCACTGTTTTTATATTTGGAGATTGACGAGCAGAAAAGCATGCGATTTGTTGTTGATTACGAGTATTTCTAAAGCGCGGTGTATTCAATATTCCAACATGCATTCTATATCTCTAGTATAATCACGATATTTAATTTCAATTATACGAACCTAAACACCGTATTTTTAAGTTGTATTTTGTAATGTGTTAAAAAAATTAGCTATAATACTGGTAAATGCGGTATTTGACGCGTTATCATCACCAAATTTAATTGTTCCTACACCGTTCAATTGTTCTGCTGGAAGCTTGTTATTTAATTCTTCGACGACATTTGAAATTGCCAAAGAAGACTTTTTGATTCTATCCGTCACTATAGCGTCAAGCGTATCCCGCTTATTAGGAATCTGTCTAAAATTATTAACCTGATATTCGAATGGAATATTTAATAATATAGGTATTTGATTATAATTACCATAACCAGTCCATATGGCTACATTATCTTTACCAAAATGGTTTAATGTAGGGTATGAATAGCCTTTTTTAAATATGGTAGTATCCAATTCATCCAGATTAAGAATAAGATTATCAATGTCTTTATTTCCGTCATTATTCATAGACACTTCATAAACGGCGGATTGAATTGGACTAGCATAATGATTACTTGACGAATCTCTAATAGAATAACATTTTTCTATTTTTAAAACCCCACCACTGGCTATCTCAGACCCATCTTCAACTCTACCTAAATTATAACACTCGGTTATATCTTGTGCTGTAGATAATATTTCTGTAGAAGTATTACCTAGACTTATACCCGCTGTTTCGGTAAAACCTAAATTATAACATCCTGTTATTTCCATCAAAATAACGGGACTATTAGTATTAAAAACATATCCACCTATACCAGCGCTTAACCACTCATCATCAAGTGGAGACGTATTTAAATTCCCATAATTAATACATTTTTCAACGCTTATATATAAAAACGATATGCTATCAGCCGATAATTCTATATTTGTATTCCCACAAATACCAAAAACTCGGGGTCCGTTTAAATTTCCAACATTAACACATCCTTTAATTTTAATATATCCCCTAGTCGCGGTACTACTAAACATGGTTGATATAATACCAGCAGATGACCCAATTATATCTACCGTAGAATCTGGATGATGTATTAAATTACCATAATTCACACAATTCTCAATTGAAGCGTTAGATACAAAAGGTCCTGCAATACCACCACTATTATTTACATTAATCATATTACCACGATTAATACATTGTGTAATAATTGGAACTGATTTTATAGTATTATCAGGATTTGTTTCGATAGTGCCACTACTCACTAAATAAAGTAATTCTGGATCTCCAAAATTAGAGGCTACAATGCCTCCACAATTTTTATATACATCACTAAATGATCCAATTGTACCCAGATTGATACATTGTTCTATTTTTATATCTCTGGTTTCAGAAATTAATACAGGACTTGGTATGATAACGCCAGATGATCCTACTATACCCCCACAATCGTCTCCATTTATAGTTCCACTATTTATACATTTTAAAATAGTTAATGTTTGCATATTTTTATATACGTTATATCCAACAATACCACCACATTTATCTTGGTTTATAATACCATTATTATTACATGATGTTATTTCAAGTTTATTACCGGCCGTTGTATCGTTGTAATAGCCTACAATACCACCACCATCTACAGCATTTATAATTCCTTCATTTATACAACCATTGATGATACATGTTCCATTATTACCATTACTAGTATTCGATCCACATATACCACCACTACCAACGCCTGATATTTCACCATTATTAGTGGAGTTGAAAATATTACACATATAAACACCTGCTTTATCACCACATATACCACCACTACCATTACCAGATATTTTCCCATTATTAGTGGAGTTGAAAATAGTACATAGACGATTAAAACCTGCTTTATCACCACATATACCACCACTACCATTGCCCGATATTTCACCATTATTGGTTGAATTATTGATATTACATGGATTATTAAAACCAGCACTTAAACCACATATACCACCACTACTATTTGAGCCAATATTACCGTTATTTATACACGAATCAATATTACATAACACACCACCAGCCTCACTTCCACATATACCTCCGTTACCTTTTTTTCCTAATATATCACTAATAATATTACCATTATTTATACATGATAATATATTACCATTACCACCCTTAAAACCAAATGTAGCCCCGCAAATACCACCACTATCATTACAATTATATAAGTTTCCATAATTTATACAAGAATCTATTACACATGAACTTTTTTCATGTCCAGCGCTGGTTCCACATATACCACCCACTTTAAACCCAGATATCAATCCGTAATTTTTACAATTTTTTATATAATATTTTCCATTTTCTCCATTTCCGGCATAACTACCTGAAATACCACCACAAAAATTTCCCATAACATTACCATAATTATTACAATTTTCAATAATTACTTCAGCGTTTTTATTAGGATAAGAACCCGTATTTACTCCAGAAATACCACCACTATCTTTTAAACCTATTTTATGGTAATTATAAACATATTCAATCTTACAATATTGAGTATATTGTCGTAATAAGTATCCAGTTCCCATAGCGTTTTTTACATTCTCAGGGTCTAAAGAATTATCATTTAAACTACCATTAATAAGATCAAAATCTAAAAAAGTATTATCTTGTTGAACTAAATAATTAGTATTAGATGTATTTATTTTAACCTTATTTATTGTTATAAATTGTACATCATCTGTGTCATTTTTGTAAATTTCAGATGTTGTTATTACTAAATCCAATATACTAACAATTGTAATATCAGTAGTTACTATATCATTATTCACTGTATATTCAAGTGTAATATTTTGACCAATAGAAAAATCGTTTATAATAGAAGTGTTTATATTTATTCCTGTTAATGTATTACCATTTCCAACAGATATATTTGTATTATCAGTCGAAATATCTATATATTCTTCTAATTCTACATCGCCGATAATTAAGTTTTTAATAATTGGATATTCCCGCGGATGTGTTATATTAAAATCATTATTATAATTATAATCAATATCATTATTATCATTTAATACTCTACATAAACCTCGCATATTTTCGTCGATATGTATTACTTGGTTTGTATTATTTTTTATGAAATTAAGCGTCTGGTTTTTAAGAAGTAAAAATTGGAAATCAGTAATCGTTGTATCTTTTTTATAAACAAAAAAAAAAGTATTTGAAGTCGTGGTATTTGCATCTAATAGTAATAATTGATCACATACGTATAATAATATATCATTAAATTTCTCAATAGGTTGTCTGAAATCATTTAGTGTATTTGAAAAGTTAAAACCGTAAACAAAAGTATCATTATTGGCTATTTTTATATATTCTACAACAAATTGTAATGAACTGTTTTGTGGATTCTGAAATTGCAGTGTTTGGGTAGTATATAATTGGTTTGTAATTATATCCTTTATATTAGAATACTTATAGTTATATAGCGGTGTTCTAGAACCTGAACCTGCCTCAATTTTAACCATGTTAAAATTAAATACATATGGTCTCTCATTTGAAAATGAAAATTCAATATTAGGTGAATCTTTGTCGAAATTAATATAATCACCAAATCCCATTAACTATAATCATATATTTTATTTAAATTGTTTATATATGGATTTGTATAATTCATAATATCGACTTTAAATCAATGTTCAAACTCAGGTCTTTTTTAATAAGTTCATACTTGTTTTCTTTCTCTCCACCATCAATACCACCCATTAGTTCTCGCACCATTGTCATGTAGCACTCGGTGCCACTCTCGCTTTTATTCCAACCAGGATTATTCAACTCCCAATCCTTAATCATCTGAATCTGTTTTTGAGTAATACTATCGATACTTTTATCGATATAATTGTGTTTATTGTCTTCTTCCCATGTATTATCATCTTTAACATGAAACAATAATCTGTTATGATCGCTACAGTGAATAGGTCTCTGTGATGGAGACATATCCACCAATCGTTTTAAAAATATATTGGTTATTCCCTTTGCATAACCATTATCCACCGTATATTCCAAATCTTCTATGGATAGATTGAGAGAACTGATAAAATCACTTAAATTCATAGCATCCTTGCAGTGCTGATTTAAAAACAAATTAATGGTCATGTGATTATAATTGTTAGTCACTGTGTTTGGCGCTTTGGCGTCTATTTTCTCCAATAATTGGTGGATAGTAGTATTTTGCTTCTCAATAGTCCTTTCGATTAAATTATGTAGTACTGTAATATGGCGTTGTTGAGTATCAATAATATTATTTTCTGTGTTAAATACTGGTGGTTTATATCCTACACACTTAGATTTATGACGACTTAAACCACTCTGAAATTTATAAATTCGTTTACAAGACGGACAATCAAATGTATCTTTATTGGAATAGGAAACAACCTCTGTTTTAACATAATCTATGTGGTTGGTATTCTTCAAATGTTTTTGTCTAGAGCAATGTTTTGTATAATCATATCGGTTTAATGTTATATAATTACAGGGTTTGCAATAATATGTTTCTTTCAACTTACCCATAACAGTCTGACAATACTATACTACGACATTTATCATTAATTGATTTTACAAGTTGTTCCAAAATTATAATTATACAATATTATAAAATATAACTTAAAAAACAATATTAGCGGGAGCTATGGTCTTGCGACTTTTTCAAAAAAAAAGTCGCAAAAGTCGCATAAAAAAGTCGCAAGACCATAAACCATTCAAATCAAAAATGCGGCCACACCATAACCTACTCATATAAAATATTTTTTAATCAATTATTTTTCATCGAGTGTTATCATTTTTTACCATTTTTTACCATTTTTTACCATTGCCATCAAAATCAAAAAACGGAAATTCTGAAATTCCGCGGACGTCCTTTTTTTATATGAAATGAAACTTTTCAGGATTGGATTTTTTTCTGCCCGTAGTCAGTCTCATGTCTAAAATGTCCGCACTTTCCGCGGTTTTTAAAAAGTAATATGCTATATATGGGATTTCATCAAATTATTTTTCTCAAAAAATCCTACTTTGCTTTTCAAAAAAAAGGAACGCGGACGCTTTGTTTAGAACATATGTTTTTTACAAATAAAAAGGGAAAACAATAAATACAGTTGTTTATAAGAGAATACAATATCTGTAATCTATAATGTCATGTTCTTTTATTGGTGGTTGTCTGTTGGTATGGTTTGTGATAGTCTTTAGTATTATTGCATTTTTGGTAGCCTTGTACTATGTATGGGTATTGTATGACAATAAAAATCTACTCTATCCACATTGCGGTTGTAATACAATAGACCATGAAGATTCTGTAATTTATATGCTAGGTGAGACTGCTCTAGTGGAAAAACACATGGCTGTTTTACTAGAAAAAGTGCCTGGTTTATCTATATCCAAAATTGGGTTTAGTACTATTGATGGAGAGAATATTGAATAAACATAAAAATATGTGTATGGTTATTATACTATAAAATTGAAAACATAGTTAAACCAATTAGTTGAAGTAATTTAACCATATAGAAATGGATACTTTAAAATCTACCCATGCGTCTGATGCTATTAGTAAAAAATACAAGCGTCTAACTGACAAAGAGCATGTGCTTCATAATTCTGATACGTATATTGGTTCAATCGAGCAAGTTCAAGAAGAGCAATATGTTATGGCGCCTATGCCAATGTCTGAAGGAACTAACGATATATATTACCAACCAGATAGTATTTTAAAAGAGGAAACCACTTATATTCCAGGTTTGTATAAATTATTTGACGAGGCTATTGTAAATTGTCGTGATCACGTTGTGCGTTGTCAAGAGAAAATCGCAGGTGGAGATACGTCGGTGAAACCCGTTTCATACATTAATGTATCGCTATCTATCGATGGTTCTATTACAGTAGAAAACGATGGTAGTGGTATTGATATTGTCGAACACCCTACTCATCATATCTGGGTTCCAGAACTTATTTTCGGTCACCTTCGAACAGGTACAAATTATGATAAATCAGAAAAGAAAATCGTCGGAGGCAAGAATGGTTTTGGTGTTAAACTGATATTTATTTGGTCTAAATATGGTTATATTGAAACGGTTGATCATACACGCGGTCTAAAATACACACAAGAATTTAAAGACAACCTTTCTGAAATTTGCAAACCTACTATTACCAAAACAAGATCAACAAAACCCTATACTAGAATTACTTTTTTACCTGATTACGAGAGAATGGGTATAGACGGTCTTACTTACGGTTTTAAACGACTACTTATTAGACGTGCTTATGATATTGCCGCTATTACAGATAAGCGTATTAAAGTGAAAGTAGATGACAAACAGATTGTCGTTAAAGATTTTCAATCGTATGTATCATGCTATATAGGCTCTGATAAACAATCAACCAAACGCGTTTATGAATCACCAAATGAACGATGGGAATACAGTGTATCTCTTACAAAAAACGATTGTTTTGAACAAATCAGTTTCGTTAATGGTATTGCTACTTATAAAGGTGGAAAACACGTGGATTATATTATATATCAACTGGTTAGAAAAATTGCGGATTATATTCAAAAAAAGAAAAAACTAATTGTTAAACCTAATGTAATTAAAGAACAGATTCACCTGTTTTTAAGATGCGATATCGTTAATCCGGCATTTTCAAGCCAATCTAAAGACTACCTTGATACACCTATTTCAAAATTTGGTTCTGGTTGTCAAGTAAGCGATGCCTTTGCAGAAAAAGTCGCCAAAATGGGTGTCATGGATATTGCGTGTTCTATGACTGAAATAAAAGATAGAAAAGCCAACAAGAGGACGGATGGTGTTAAAACGAGTAGTATAACTGGTATTCCAAAGTTGAGTGACGCCAATCAGGCCGGAACCAAACATTCTGGAAAATGTATGCTAATTTTATGTGAAGGTGATTCGGCCAAGGCGGGTATTCTCTCCGGATTAACGACCGACGATCGTAATACAATTGGTGTCTATCCTTTGAGGGGTAAATTGAAAAATATCAGAGGTGTAAAAGCCAAAGAGTTGGGGGATAATGCTGAAATTAATGATATTAAGAAAATACTAGGATTAAAGGCGAATATGGAATTTGAAAGTAAAGAACACGTTCAACGAGAATTACGCTATGGAAAAGTCATCTTTATGACAGATCAAGATTTAGACGGAACACATATAAAAGGTCTATGTATTAATATGTTTGATGTCGCATGGAATGATTTGTTGAAATATGGCATTCTTGGTTTTATGAATACACCTATTTTAAAAGCCAGTATGGGGACTGGAAAAAATCAGCGATCTCTGGTGTTTTATAATGATGGAGAATACGACCAATGGAAACGTACTCAAACAGTAGAACAGATATCTAAATATAAAGTAAAATACTATAAAGGATTGGGTACGAGTACAAAACAGGAATTCCAGGAATATTTTGAAAACAAGCGTATTATTATGTTTCAACAAGGTGTCCATTGTGCGGATTCTATTGATATGGTCTTTAATAAAAAAAAAGCAGATGAGCGTAAAGTTTGGTTGGGAAATTATGACCGTACTAATTATCTTGATACAAACAAAGAAGGGTTAGATTTTACCGAGTTTATCAACAAAGAAATGATCCATTTTTCAAAATACGATTGTGAGCGGAGTATTCCAAATTTGATGGACGGTCTGAAAACCAGTCAGAGAAAAATCCTTTATAGTTGTTTTCTAAAAAAGTTATTTGATACAGAGATAAAGGTAGCGCAATTAAGTGGTTATGTATCTGAAAAATCATGTTATCATCATGGAGAGCAGAGTCTAAATGAGGCTATTATATCCATGGCTCAGACGTTTGTAGGGAGCAATAATATTAATTTATTGATGCCAAATGGACAATTTGGAACGCGGATGGGTGGTGGTAAAGACGCGGCTAGTCCAAGATATATTTTCACATTATTAAATACAATTACAACAAAATTGTTTCGTCAGGAAGATAATAACGTCTTGGATTATTTGGATGACGATGGTACGCCTGTAGAACCGATGTTTTACGTACCGATTTTACCTATGATATTGGTTAACGGAGCGAATGGTATTGGAACTGGATTTAGTACCGATGTATTACCACATAATCCTACTGATATCATAAAAACACTGTATAATATAATTTCAACACTGGAAAGCGATAGTAGCCTACCTTACAATTGTGGAACAGAAACAGTAGAAACGATGATTCCTCAATTAATTCAGTTGTTGGACAATCATAAAACAGACTTAATGAATGAAAATAATAACGTGTTGCCCTTTTTCGATAAGTTTAATGGCAGTGTCTCTTGGATATCAGTTGATGATCATAGCCGTATTTTGGTAAAAGGCTGTTATACAATCTTGAATAAGAACGAAATTCGCATTACGGAATTGCCTATAGGCTCTTGGATAGACAAATATAAACTATTTATTGAAAATCTTATTGAAAAAGGGAAAACAACAGCTAAGGTTGGAAAAAAAGGAAAAGGAAAAGACGCTATTTCAGCTGTGGTTAAAGAGTATCTTGATATGTCAACCGATACTGTAGTAAATTTCACATTACGATTGAGTAGTGGGAATTTATATGATATGGAAGGTGATGTAGGACAACACGAAGGAACCAATGGTATTCATAAGTTATTTAATTTGGCAACAACCATGCATCTGACAAACATGAACTTGTTTAATCATAAAGAACAGCTACGAAAATACACTAATTACTATGATATAATCCACGAATACACACCAATTCGTCTAAAACATTATATTCTACGCAAGCAACGACAACAACAAGAGTTAGAGTATGACTTGGGAATTATCGCCAATAGAGTGAAATATATCCAGCTTATTTTAAATGATACGATCGATTTGCGTGGAAAGAAGAAAGACGCCATCCACACTATGCTTATAACTAATGGACTGGAAGAGCAGAGTGACCGTAAAGAGACTAATGACAAGAATTTCAATTATTTGACTAAAATGCCTATGGACAGTGTCAGTAAAGAAAACGTCGCCAAATTAAATGCTGATTACGATACAAAACAGTCTCAACTAGACTTAGTGAAAAATACGTCAATATATACAATGTGGAAAAATGAATTGACTGAACTAGCGGACGTATTAAATGTATCCCATGATGAACCTGTCGTTAAAAAGCCAGTCGTGAAACGAAAAATTGTTGTTAAACGCAAGTAATAACAATTTTAATAACGAACAACATCATCTAATAACCAACGTTTATAAATAATGACGACATCTATTTTTAGAATCCATAAGTCATTTCTAACGGTTTGTATTCTTTCGTCATGACTGGTCGGGCCATGGGTGTCGCCAAGGTTGAAACGTCGTGGAGGTATTTTAAATAACCCTGTACTTCCCCATATATCTGGCGTATTGCGTAATCCAGCACTAGAGTATTTAACTCTGTAATTTGATTAACAATTGGTATTGTAGGGCTATGTTTGGCAAATTGAAGGAACGTACTTCGCATAATAACTTTTAAGACGTCTTCACTTTGCTGACCAATTAAATATTGCGATTTTGAAACGTCATAGACTCCTTTTCGAATACCATTTTGAATAATGGTAATATTGTTGGTTGAGAAAAAGGCAATAGAAAGAGGCGTGTTTGACCATGTTCCAGTTAGAGCATTGCTATAATTGGTGCATGATTTCACCGGTTTTTTTTCATAGAGACTGAATGTGCTTTTAGGCTCGTGACCTTTTAATAAAACACGTCCATTATATTGTATATCGGTAGAATTGGATGGCATACTATGGGACATCTTATATAGTTAATATATATTTGTTTCGTATTTAATAAACATGGAAGTATCGCAGAACATGGTTATTCTTTTATCTATAATAATATAAAGTACAATGAATTTTCAACGAGGCGTTTTAATAATAGCGACACTGGTCTTATTAGGAGTATTAACCTTTATTGGTATGTCAATGTATTCAAAAGCCAGCAGTAGCGTCTATCCACCAACCGTGGCAAGCTGTCCTGATTATTGGGAAGCAGAGCCTAACAATGGCGATCCAACAAATCCCATATGTAAAAATAATAAAAATGTCGGTAGTGAAAACTGTCCGACGACAATGAATTTTAATACCAATGAGTATATAGGTGATGGTGGTTTTTGTGCTAAAAAAAAATGGGCAAACAATTGCGATTTGAGTTGGGATGGTGTTACTAACTCAAATAGACAATGTTAAACCCAATATTGTACTATAGTATAAACATAAAACAATATCATTATGGTTTAGTACAGTACCATCCTTATGGAGTTTAATGATTTTATAAATATATGTAGCTCTAATTTAAAATCACCATTTAAAATGACCTTTTTAATGGCAACCTCATTTGACACGGTATTGGATAACGCTGTGCGTCTAAAACAAACAATGCCTTATAATATTTATATATTCGACTGTTCTGAATATTATAACGATGATGCTATAGTAGCTAAATGTAATCTCATTAATAACAAAAAGGGTACAGTTATGGCCGATTTTTTAAATGAACATACACGGTCTCAATGTAATGATGTTTGTCGTGTTGTTGGGGATACTAACCTGATATTTATATTAAACATAAACACATTTGAGGAATCGCATAAAAATTGTTTGTCTTTATTAAACTCTATAATGTCCTCAAAAAACGACGATATTCATTATTTTATACATTCTGTTGATAACTATCCCGAGCTTTTTACAACCACACTCTCGTATAATGATAAAGAGTTTAAATTATCGCCTATAAGTACCACTATTAAACAATTCCAATCATACAAAGCATTTACTAAATATAAAAAATGTATATTTCCACTCAATAAACTAAAAATAAACAGAAAAAGTATTGAATACCATCTTGATCAAATACTTTTTATATCACCCCCGATATCGTCGCGACCAATAAAGACATTGTTCAATAAACAGGATTACAAAGATATTATCGTAGATTATCTTACAAGTCAATCTAATAATTACTCTCTTTTTAACAGTATAAGTCATAGTGAAAATATACCCTTAATATTATACGAAAATATAAGGGTCGTATTGGAGTCTAATAGAACACGGTTGCTCCCTTCAGACGATATTCAACGTACAATATACAAACGTGTAAGGCAAGCATGTATATTGTACTACTCTTACAATAATGACCCTGACACTGCGCTTTTTAATAATACCAATCTTTATTATTTTTTATACTCTTATAAATTGTTGCTAAACGAATATGGTATTATACCTGACCGTGCTGAATTAAACCAATTATGTTTTACAAAATACTATTCAAATAGAGCCGCTGAAATACAATATCAAAAAAACATTAAAAGTCTCTCAATAATGGACTAATGACTATCTATTTGGGAGACGGTTATACGAGTCCAATTAAAGTAAGTGCAAACAACAAGAGGCCGCCAATACCAAAGCCATTACCTAGATATCTAAAAGCATTAATTATTGCACCGATAAGAACCCCGCGTAGGATACCATTTCTTCTTTGAGAGAAGGTTTCTTTAAATATTGTTTTCGAATTTGTCAGGCTAAATGGAAATACTAAAAAGAACCCTAACGAGATGATAAAAGTATATAGGCTTTGAAAGTACGCTACACCAGTGAGACCGACAAACAGTGTAGCTATATAGAGAATTGCTGGTATAAACAATGGAATACATAGCATAGCGAAAAGTGGCCAACCTACCCATATACGATTAATAGCCATTAGTGGTCCTATATATCCAGTTATTAAGCCTACCAAGAGGCTGATGTATAGGGAAGCGTATACCATACCTCCGAATAACCAGAAAGCGATGCCGTTGTTTTTAAATTCAGATAGGCTTTCAATAGCGGTACCGACACCCTGTCTGACAATCTGATTAGAATAGGCCATCGACTCTGTTATCCACAATACAAGTGTGCCTATCACACTGGGTTCTTTGTTTTCAGAATAGTAGTTTTTATATGGAAACGTCCATTTACCCATTGGGAAAAACTTGTCAAAAAAAGATTCTAAATTTTTAAAATGCGATTGAGGAGGACCTTCTTGACCACCTTTTTGTGTTTTTCCGTAAGAATAAGGGGGTGATTGGATATCCATGCCTGGGAATGTATTATCTGTATTTTCGCCATAATGTATAAGCATTATTCTAAATCCAGCCCCTAAAAAGGCAATTAATAATAAATGGTATATAAAAAACCCCATTCCTTTTAAAAATCCTCTAATATCGGGAGTTTTACGTTTGGGTAAGGTGGTGTCATTTTGATCAGTAGCGTCGGTATTCATAGGTGGGTCTTCCGTACCATTCATAACGTATAAATTACATACATACAAAAATATAATGTATTTATGTAATTTAACATTTTACGTATTTATTTATATTAAAATACTTTTATATATTATTATGGATACACTTCAGATTATTTTACTGTTGTTTAGTGTATTAATATTCGGTTTATTTACTATTCAGTATTATCAGCCTCGTAAAACAATTGAGGGAATGGATAACCAATGCCCGTCTGATGATAGTTGTCCTAATGGTTGCAATGTTCCTACTAAAATAACAACGTTATGCGATGATACATTATACACTGAGCCTGATGGGCGGTGTTATAAGCTATGCCCATATGAATGTACTGACCCAATGTCCCAGTGTGCTTTTGATGAATGTTGTGACGGCTGTGGTAAGAAAAAAATATATGTGGATTGTGCTACTGGTAATATGATAAACGATGGTCCTGATTTGAATAACATTAATCAAGAAACGAATCACTCCACATCGCCTATAAATACTGGAAAAAATAGTTCAAACATTGATCTACAGGGTTCCCTCGTTGATGACGAAACGACCACACCCCCTCTCGATAAGCCATCATTGGTAAAATCATGTGCGCCTAATGTGGAGTATCATAATTATTATACAATTTCTATTGAAGGTGCCTTTCCACCTGGGAAGCATATTGTTGATAAAAACGCGGTTAGCATAGAGTCCCAAAAAGGAGCCCCCAACCCATATCGACCTGGGGGGGATATAAGCAACGCATTGGACAATCAGACGCGGACAATGGAGAGCAGTTTAGCCCAAAAGGAAGACCCAGACACGGTTATGAATTATGGTGTGTTTGGGTCACCAAAGTCATCAATGCCGCCACCACCAGCAACAGCAAGCACCAATTATGTACAGCCCTTAACCACAGCGACCGGAATGTTTAATGAAAAAACTACACAGCCTTATAATAGCGTATATAGTGTCGATTTTTAACGCGAAAACATGAGACCACAGTGCCCACCAACAAAATTAACAATATTGTATTTTTCTTCAAAAATGCGCATATCATAAGTGTATTTATATAACCGAAATGTTTCTTTATTTACACCTAGAATTTGAGCACCAGAAACCGTATCGTTAATAGAGGTTGTCGTATCCATGGCCGCACATACTGTATTAAACTCTGCATCCGGGTCGAGTGGTGGTATTTCGGTTTCTATTTCTAATTCTATCCTAGAGTATTTACTCAAGTTTATAGCGCCATTAGGTTGAATTGTTGATGGATCAGTTTTAAGACCAAAATTATACACATGTAGCCCTTCTTCATACCCACCAGAAGTACGCATAAAAGGATCTATATAATCGTACAACCCAGACTGGAAATCGCTCTCTCGAACCTTGCCATCTAATTGTATTCCAAATTTTTTTAATATTCGCCTCTCATTTTGAATATTAAATGACCCGGATGAATATAATCTAAGAGGGGACTCTATATAATTAAAATCGGTTGAAGTCATAGCGTTGGGACCTATAAGCGATATATCATAGAGTTGATTATTACTAGACAATATATCTCTAGCGGTCTCCCTTTCAATATTTAACTGTGGTTTTACGTACTTATATGGCCAGTTGATATAATTATTCCATTGATTTCTTATATTAGCATCACTACGGCGAAGGAAAAATGTCCAATTGCTTATTAATCCAGTGGACTCTAGTTCGACCTTTTGAGTACCCACTAAATCGTGAAATGTGTATTCGCGTACATCTTTAATTAAAAAGGAGTGTTCGTCTTTAGCTATTTGACGATTTTCCTCCTCAGTTAAAAACCCATATGTACTAATAAGATGGATATCCGAATTAAAATCGGTTCTCTTATCAGCATTGGTATAATCAAAATCGCTGTTGGGTGGTGGGTGAAGAAATCGGTACATTGCATGCTCACTTAGATTGAAGTTTGGTTGTATATATGGGAGATTGTCTATATACAATTTTCGTTCTTTAGGTGAATCAAAATCCAATGTTTTATAGAATGCTAAGGATTCGTCGCTAAAGGTATAATTATCACCAGTGATATAACTTAAACTGTTCTGGCTTCCTTGATAGGAATTCGAAACATCGCGAATAACAAACAATTCTTTTATTGGGCGCATTGTAATATCGATATACAATTCGTTATATTGTGACGCTACCATTGGAAACGCCTGTTTGCTTGAATTGCAAAACCACGACCCGATAGGTATATAAAGGTGCCTTCCACGTATAGATGGCTCTGGTCCGCCACCACTAAGAGAAGTTGTATCAAAAAATGCCGATGGGTAGCCTACAACTGGAGATCCTATTAGCGAATTGTTAATTTGTTTGGTCGGTAATGCTGGATTATTTATTAATGGTGTATTACCAGTCATTTCATCAAACGCGTCTAACTTTGCTCGTGAATTGTCCCGTTTAGCGCAAATATTGATATATTCACCTGAATACTGTTGGAGCGTCGTATTGCCACAATGTATCCTTATTTCCTTAATCATATGAGTACCGATTTCTTCTATCCATTTAAATTCATAGGGTATATATGTGTAAAATTCGGATTCTTCGCTGGTTCGCTTGTATAGAGGACTCCATATATGAGGAAGGCGCATCACAAGATAGGTATCCATTAATAAGTCGCCATACCTCGGCATTTTAAAAGTATAATGAGTCTCTTTGGTCAAATCCAATTGACGCTGACCCTCATGGTTAATTCTAAATTTTTGTAGGCCAAAATTAGTATATTTTACATATGATGCTTTAAAAAAAGATTTTGTTGGTGTTCCATTCAAGATTATATTTTGATTACCATAAGCGATTAAATTCATCAACCCACCTGGCATGTCTATTAATCTCTGTTAAAATTAAGTATTTAAATATATTATTATTTAAATACTTAATTGACGTTATTCTATAAAGACACTATTTAAATCTAATAAACATATAATGGTTTCTCTGTTGTCGCATGATGGTACTACCAACAGTATTGAAGAAAATATTGATACTCAACTAAAATTATTAGGTGTTCCTTTATGGAAAGAAATTGTCGGATTCTTGGTATTTATTATTGTGTTTGTTGGTGGAGTGCCTTATGTCTTATCGAAGTTTAATAGAACTTATTTACTATTGTACTATTTTTCCAATTTAGATTTGCTTGCGAACGTTCTTAATCATTCAAAAGTGTATTTTGATAATTTATATTATCCATCACCACTCAGTGAATATTCATTTTGGTCGTCGACAGCCATTAATTTTATTGCACTTATGGGTATATCCACCGTTGTAAGCATCGTATCAATTAAATACAAAAGCGTGTTTTATGGATTGGCGGCGTCTTCATCCGCCCTACTGATTACATTTTTACTACCAACAACACTCATCTATCAAGCAATGACGTCTATAGAAGATACACTAGAATCACAGTTTAAAGAGACAGGGATGTATTTGAAAAACTTACCTAATCATATCTCAGCGTTGGTGGGCGTAATACTCTCTTTTTTATGTGTCTATATAGAATATACAGTATCAAATAACTATTTACCAACCATCGCAGGTTATTATAAATACGTTTACGAAAGTGTCTCCAATATCAACGTGTTGGATGTATTTTAATTTTATTATGTATTTATAATGGAGACCTTAAAAAATACGTTATCGAGTGTTAAATCCGCTCCCCCATCCCTTTTAGGAAACTTACTGGTTTATTTTATGATAGCGCTTATTGTAGGTCTTATTATATACTATAATAGATATTACAATACTTATATTACCTCTAAATGCAAAGTATTAACGAGAATATACAAAGACTATGCGAAATTGACTTCAATTAACCAGAATGATATGAATTATAAATACAATATGAGAGACTATTATGTTAAAACTGCTTATAACTGCTGTGCGATTGGTGATTTTAAAAATACTTATGTTGATTTATGTAGTCTAGAAAATGCTCTCAAACAGGGTGTGCGGTGTTTGGATTTTGAGATATACAGTATGAATGGTCGCCCAGTGGTGGCAGTATCCAGCAAGGATGAGTATTATATTAAAGAGACTTTTAATAGTCTAGACTTGGGTACCGTATTAGACTACATTAATAATTATGCTTTTAGTGGATCCAAAGCGCCCAACTCTAAAGACCCGTTATTATTACATTTCAGAATAAAAAGCAACAATAAACCAATGTATGATACTATGGCTGAATTAATACAGACCAAGTTGTCCTCCCGATTATTAAATGCTAAATACAATAATGAATTTAGTGGTAATAACCTTGGAGCAGAACCTATTACCGGTTTTATGGGTAAAATTATTATTATTGTTGATAAACAAAATCCACTATTTGAAGATACTAAAATGGACGAGATTACCAACATAGCTTCAAATGCCGTGTTTATGAGGGCTTTACGTGAGGATGATGTTAAATATACACCAGATTACGAAGAATTGGTCGAATTTAATAAAAAAAACATGACTATTAGTATGCCAAATTTATCGTCATCAAACGCCAATATTGAAGCAGTTATACATAAACGATACGGTTGTCAATTTATCGCTATGAACTATCAGAATTACGATGAACATCTGGAATTTATAGATTCTTTTTTTGAAAACGAAGGACATGCTTTCGTATTAAAACCGGAAGAACTGCGATTTGTGCCAGTTTATATTGATAAACCACCAGACCAAGACCCTAAATTAAGTTTTGGTCCGAGAAGTGTTGAGAAACCGTATGCTACTATAAATATTTAATATACTAAGATATATAATCGTACAAAACGAGTAACGAGTAGTAAGGAGCGAATAAAATATTACATTATAATAATGAGTAAAAAGGCTACCAAGAAGCATAAAAAAACATATAATGGTAAGACGCGAAGACAAAAACGTTCTAGATTACATTACCGCTCTGGAAAACATCCAAGATATACCTACAATTTAAAAGAGAATGAACTGTTGGATAAAGAACTCGAACTCGTGGAGGAACAGGTAGATAAATTATCAGAAAATACTAAAAAACAAGAAGTTAATTCACCATTGATAAAAAAAATGATTACAGTTGTAGAGGATTTTTTAAGAGAAAACGAATTAATCTGTTATGGTGGAACTGCAATTAATAATATATTACCATTGGAAGATCAATTTTACGATTATCATAAAGAAATACCCGATTATGATTTTTTCAGTAAAAATGCGTTAAATGATGCTAAACGCCTTGCAGATATTTATACCCAACACGGTTTTAATGAAGTTGAAGCCAAAAGTGGGATACACACTGGTACCTATAAAGTATATGTTAATTTTATACCAATAGCCGACATAACTCAAATGGATAAGGTTGTGTTTAAACTCCTTAAACAACAATCGATGGATGTCTTTGGTATTGCCTATGCTTCACCAGATTATCTAAGAATGTCAATGTATTTGGAGCTTTCTCGCCCCCGAGGCGATGTATCGCGATGGGTAAAAGTAGCGAAACGGTTGGGATTATTAAACAAGTCGTTTCCTATGAAAACAAGTGCAAAATGTTATGAAATGGATTTTTCTAAAGCAATACAATGTAAAACCAAGAAGGTTTGCCAACGTGAAGACGATATTAGAACGTTGACACTGAAACATTTAATTGGGCTAGGTGTCGTCTTTTTTGGAGGATATGCTTCTTCTCTTTATGCTGAATATATGGATAATCATAAAGAAAAACAACTCGAGATAATTCCATATTACGATGTTATTTCCACCGACGCGTATAGAGATGCTATGTTGCTTAAAGCCAAATTGGAGTATGATGGGTACGATACTGTATCAATAACCCCTCATAAAGCCATTGGTGAGAACGTATCGGAGCACTATGAGGTTATTGTCGATAAAAAAAGTATAGCCTATATATACAAAGCACTAGCCTGTCATAATTACAACACATTACGTATTAATGACAATAATGTCAATATTGCGACAATTGATACAATGTTAAATTTATACTTGGCCTTTTTATATTCTGATCATGACCATCTTAACAACGATCGTATTGTATGTCTAGCAAATTATATGTTTGAATTACATCAAAAACATCGGTTAAATAAAAAAGGGTTGTTTAAACGATTCAACCTACCTTGTATCGGCTACCAAGAAACGATTATGGATATTCGTAGGACAAAATCTGAAAAATACGAGTCCTTAAAACGTTCAAAGGATTTAAAAGAATTCGAACGGTATTTCTTGAGATATGTACCAAGTGAAATGAAACGTAAAATAATACCTAAACGGAAAAATAACAAAACTGTTAAGAAGGGTAAAAAAATGTCTAAATGAGTCGGTATAGGTTGTGTGTTATTAACTTCTATTGTAAATAAATTATAGAAGTTAATTAATGGAATATACTGATCACTTACCGTGTTATTTTATTACTTTATTGAGAATATAATAACCTATGGAAAATAAAATACTGGAGGATACATATCCATATAAATTCATATTACCATCGCTCTGAAATAAAAATTTAAAGTGTTTGTGTAGATTCTGTCGGTAGAACGGCATTTGGAATATGAAAAAAAGACAGCATATTAAAAGTGGTATTTTTAATTCGTCAAACCACGATTGATAAAACGATTTTCTTTCTTTGGGGTTTCCGTGATATATTTGATTATTATGATTGTTTAATTCTTGTTCTCTTAATAAGGGAGGTTGTTGATAGGTTGCTGATGGTAAAGGCTGTTGTCCATGGTCTATATGATTCACCTGCGAATAGGGATCCATTGTTGTTGTTTGAGCATTTATTTGGTGGATTGGAATACCGGTTTGAGAATTGGATTGTGTCGTTAATTGATTTATAGAATTTAATAAACTACCCATTTCGTTTTGTTGGACGGTATTTGACTGGGATTGCGGCTGGGAATGTGGCTGGGATTGCGGAGGTATTGCTGTTGTCATGGACTGAATTCGTTGCGAAATATCATCAGCGTTCAATCGCCGCTCACCTTCATTGATTTGTCGCCCCTGACTACCTTGAGATGATATAATAGTATTGTTTAATGAATGTGATTGTGACAAGTCTTGTTGTGGTAATTGTTGGATTGACGTTGTATCACTGGACATATAAAGTATTTACATAGTTAATTCTGAAACCTAACGTGTTTCTTAATGGTATTGCATTTTTCGTGTTTTGGTGTTAGTTTTACACACCCGTCTTCGTATTTAAACACTTTGTCTTTCAGTATAGAAGTAGGCGGGCCGACGAACCGAATACATTCGTTCGTTTTACATGAGTATCTGAATAATGTCGCCAAACCAAATCCTAATATTATGGAAATAATATGCTTACTGTATTCTCCATAAAGAAGTCGCCGTATATTCATTATATAACGTTTATAAAAATATTATTCATACAAAAAACACTATGTTACATACCGTAAGCTTGGATTGGTATCTCTTGAATATTATCCGGGTTTATAGGACACGTTGTTTTTTCAATGTCAAAACCGAAACACTGTCCAGCGTCGTCCTCATATTGTATTTTTTTAAGGGTATCTTCTGATGGATAAACAACAATCTCCTTTCTCTCGGGTCCTAGACAATAGACGAAAAATACGCCAATGGCAAAGCTGATACTAAAATAATATAAATCGAAGAATTTCATTATATTATAGCTATATCCTTTTTTAGTTAAATTGAATAACTTATTTGAAGTTGTCGATGATACTATACACGATGAACATGTACGATGATGAACATCTACCGCGATTGATTAACGATGATAAAAAATACACAGAATCAGAAATGACGGTTAAATTAAATGATTTTTGGAAATTAAACATAGCCTACAGAAGTGGCAAACTGTTGTCAATAAGCGACCCTCAACAATATGATTATTTTATTAACTTATCACCAGAATCATTAGACTATGGTTTAAACTCTATTATAAATGGTACTTATCCTCTACCCCCTATTGAATATGATAGTATTAAATGTCTCCATTATATGATTAGTCGCCTATCCATCATTGGTCAATTAAATTATGATTATTATATACTGGGTAAGGATACCAGTGAAACATTGGGCGACATGAGAATAACACCCAGTGCTTTGGAAATCAAAAGCGTCCTTCATTGTTGTCATTCAATGGCTACTATTAAATAATAATTTCGTTTTGCTGAACGTTATCTCTCATTAAGAACGTCTCACTCCCTATATAATCATCGTCATTGATAAAATACGTTTTATATTTTTTATTTTCACGCTCCTTATCTATTAAAGATAAATACTCGTTGTAAAAACCAAATGTGGTTCGTTTCACTGCTTTAGGGTCATCACTGTCTTCCGCAGATTTAAATCCTTCAATAATAGACAAATGTAATTGTAGAATCTGGTTTTTCAACACCATTCGCCCTTCTTTGTCTTTGTTATCTTCCTCCATATGAAAGGCCTGGAGAGAAGCATATATTTCAGAATACGATTCATACTCTTTTATTAAATTTTGATACATTGATAAACTATCGTCGTCGTCTATGTGTTGATAGAGATGATTTAATTTAAGTATTTTAATATCCTTTTTTAATTTAGAAAGTATTCGTCCATATTCCTCTATAATATTTTCAATATCGTAGTAATCCGGTCGATTAATACTAATATTAAGACTGCATGGATCAATAATAGCCCCTTTTTTATCCTTAAACTTGCCTGATGTAGCGCCACATTGGGCGATGAGAAGATTATCTTGTTCTTCAAATACCATACCTACAACACGCTTACAGCTAACACATTTTGGAACGATCGACTTGTATTCTTTTTGTTTTTCTTTAACAGAATTATTATTACTACTAATCTTGTTTTTTATTTTAGTTTTTTCCGCGTCATATTCCATTTTTAATGTATAATAATTATCAATTTGTTTTACAAGCGAGGACGAGGTGTCGTGTTTAGTGTAGCGGATAGAGTGTTTATTGAGAGAAGTATCGTTATTATAACCACTTGACATACTATAGTTATATAAATTTAAGTGGAGGTAAATCTGTAATTAATGATGTATTTGTAAATAAATCGTCTTGGTTATCAATATTATGAATATGAGTTGAAAACTTATGGTTAAGAGACCGAACCTTTTCAATAATACGTTGGGTGTTCTCTCGACATAAACGTACTCTGTCCTCTTGTGAAGGCTTGTTTTTATAACTATAGACAAGAATACCTCCTATAATAGATACAAAACCTAGAAACAATATGCAGTTAAATACGGTATTTATAATAGACCGCTTATACAATTGAGTATTTTCTAATGTATAATTCATATAGTAGCTCATACCAGGTTCAATGACACTTGGTGCCGTGGTTCTCATTTACTGTAATCAAATAAAAGAATACGGTAAATGAACGTCAAATTCTATATAATTATATACTAATTATATAGAATACAATGTTGAATTCATTGCTTTTATTTTCCATAATGACGGCTATTTTCGCGACATTAAAGTATTTAACACGTGGACAGCCCGCCATTCAGAGTATCATGGGTTTAATATATATATTTAGTGTGATGGGTCTTCAATTTTACGTTAATTTTACTAGCATACAGGATAAATGTGGTGGTAAAGGAGACTATGGTACAGCTTTTTTTAACACGATATTGCCATTTGTATTGATTTTTATAGTGATATTTTATACTTTAAAAGCGTTTCCATCTTTTAAAGCCCCGTTTTCTAATACTTTTGGATACGGATTAACGCGACTTATGGGGGTGCGTACGTTATTATTAAAAGATATATTAAAGCTACCAGTGGAAAGTGGTCAGGACGGACCACTTAACGCGTCATTACGCCTTATATATGAAGACCCGTCTCTATTAATAAATTCAATTACACCTGATACGATGGAAGCTTTTATTGAGAGATCTGCTGAACTATTTAAACCCGATATTGATCAGTATATTACTAAATTATATGATCTTGTTCGTTTAAAAGACATTGTTGCCGAATATATGTGGTATTATTTATCTGGACTATTAGTAACCGCGTATTCTATATCCAATATAGCGACGTTAAAATGTGATGTATCGTCTAGTGATATGATTAAACTACATCGTCTGCATGTCGATAACCATAAACAAGATATAAGTACTGATAATAACAACAACAAAGATACCTATATATTAAATGAATAGGTACTAGTGGTATATACAACAATAAGTATTTTACACTATTGAACTCATTTATGATTAGAAGAAAAAATTATGAATAATCAGGGAAAGGTGTGTAGTCAAAACCGAAAGTCAAGAAGTATTCAAAAAATATACTGTGATATTTGCTATTTCTTTAAAAGTTGTTATTGAATATGAGGTATATAAAAGGAGGTATTGATAGTAATAGAATGGTTGATTTTATTAACAAATTTATAAATGGAAAGTATAAAAATAAATTAATTATTTAGATAATGCGAGTAGTCATAGAAATCAACTTGTAAAGGATGTAATTAAAAAGGATAATAATTTATTATATGCTGTTCCATATCAACATTATACAAATGCGATAGAATCACTATTACAAAAGAAAAAGGGATTAACGTATGATGAATTAGTTAAAAATGTAAATATGTATTAGAAGAAATACAAATACACATTTATATAAATTTAATAAAAAGAGTGTATGATAGAAATGAAAAATGTGTAAAATAACATCAACAATAAAACACCAACCTAAAAATATATGGATTAGGTTGGTGTTTTAAATATTCAAAAGATTAAAACATATCAAGCAAATTCTCTAAACCCCGACATCCTTCTTCAAACTTACGTCCAAATAGGCTATTGGACTTAACTAAATAGTCTAATTCTTCTTGGCATATAGACATATAAGTATAATCGTTTTTTTTTATAGATTTTTGAAATACTTTATAATTGTCAATATCACTCCATTGAGCGAAAATAATAGCCCCTGCTGCAATATTATGTGTTGAAATAATTTCGTGTTGTAAATTCATACAATGTAATACAGTAATTAGTGCTATTTCATCTACATGCTTAATTCCACTAAATATTTTACGAATACGAGAATGATTTGTTAAAAAAAATATTGCGTGTTTTCTATTTACAATGGATGCCATATTAGCTTTTTTAACCCTTTTCCTATCTCTAATATATTTTAAACACAGGTTAGCCCTCGGGAAAACTTGTGTGTCTGGTGCTAAATTAAAATAAGATTTTGTTTCATCTAGTGAATTATAAATAGTATCAAATGATTTTAGAGGAACACATGCCTGTGATAACCAAATAAAATGTTGGTTGTCTTTATCCTTTAATGCTTCCTGTAACAGTAACAGTTGAGCCATTACGATAGATATACCACCATATTGCGTTGGTATCGTTGTTAAAAGTTTATATTTATTAAAATATAAAAGTGGTATATCGTGTTTATAATGTATATAAATATTGTATTTATCCCTATCGATATTTTTTAAGTATTGATACCACAATGCTTCATGGTTTATTTTATCATAAATCAAGAAACAAAAGGCTATCTTTTATTTAATTGAATAGAATTATCCATAATATACACTATTGTTAAAGTTATTATACTTGCAACGTATTCAGTATATTATCATATAAAATAAGGTTAATTGTTGTTAAGATATTTTAATACGTATATCGTTGTCAAAATCAAAATTCCAATTTTGAAAACACTATACTATAATTAACTGCGTAGTAGCTCATCAACGCAATAAAAATAACAAAAACCCACATTGGAATAACTGTTTTTGATGTTGTACCTACCCCAAACTCGCGAAAAGAACCGTCATTATTAATAATAAAATTCGGTTTTATTATCATAGTAATACCGAAAAATACTGTGAAAACTATCATACTCATTAAAAGGCGGTTTTTAAGGACAAATGTAGAAATATTAGAAGTCATATCGTTTAAGATATATCTATATAAAAGCCTATTGTAAAAATACTTATAATAAATTCGTTTTAAATTGAAATACGGATGGTCGTAATATACTTATATAACCTACCACTAAAATGACAGACTGTATTCATTCGATAACTTTTACTAGTGTATTAGAACAATTACTCGTTTTAACGACAAAAGACAAGCGTCGAAAGGTATGTAAAAATTGTCACGACTTGGGACATACATCTAAACAAATTGAATGCAAACTCTATAAGGAACGCCATGCACGACTGAGACATAAAATAAAAACACACCTTCTTACCAAGGATTTACTAGGAGATACTGCAATAGAAATTTATTTGGTCGATATTTCAGAACAATTGGGTATTTCTATAAATTTATGTAAAAAATTATACCTTGAACTCTCTCCACAGGAATTATTAGACGGTGTTTCAATAGATGTGGATGGTTATATAAAGAGTATTGTGTCCAACGCAACCAAGTGCCATGGTTGTCATAAAAGGTTATTTAATATTCAAACCAACACTCTTCGGGTTTGGAAAGGTAATATGTTATGCGATCCATGTTGGGATACTTACGATACAGAACGGACAGCCGTTTGGGAGCAGATTAGAGACTATAGGCCAGTTGTATGTGTATTGTGTAATGAAGCGCCGCCGAATCGCGATAGAAAAACTGGACGATTTCACCTCGACCACATAAATATGTTTAATAAAACTAACAGCGTATGTTCGATGGTCAATAACGGAGAGCCAATTATTGACATTTATAAAGAAATTGATAAATGTCAATACATGTGTATTATGTGTCATCATATAGTGACTGATATTGAAAAGAAGCTACCTTTCTCGCGTATAAAACAAACCCTTACACGAAAATTAAATAACCAGGAGATAACTATTGGTGCTTATGAAAGCGAACAGGTATATTGGGAAGGCTATTATGAAATAATTATGACCGATATTTATCGTACATTAAAACAGGTATTGGGTAAGGATATTGGGAGTACGATCGTCGTGTAAATACTTATTATATACAATATTTCAAAATAGTCGGTCTTTAGAGTTATATTAATTAATAAAATTCATCACCATCCATATCACCATGATCATCATCGTTGCCCAGATGTGCCGTATCGTAGACTTCCGCGTCTATTTCAGCATCCATCAATTCTTCATAGGTAGCTGCCTCCATAAAAATCTCCATATTCATCCGCGTCGCGTTATCGACAACCCCCATTGTCTTTTCATAATTAAGCCGTTTTTCCATTGCAACGCGTTCTTCATCGTAATTTTCCTTAACATATCGAGTAAGCCCTTTTGTAAGCCCCTTACCCCAGCTTTCCAATTTATGCCCTTTAAATAAATTCTGTATTTCTCTTTCTTCATCCGTCATATCTTTTAGTGTCCTGGTAATCGTGTTTTTCTCATTCTCTCGACTGGATAATATTTTCTTATAAATAGTGTCGTAATTAACCATAGAAGTATCATAATATTTAGAAACTAGTCCAAAGGTATGAATAAAATAATCGTTCAATATACCAATAACACCAGCATCATCATTATAAACCATATCTTCGTCACTCATTTGACGATTCACAAACTCGCTTAGTTCGTCTTCGGTAATAGGATCGAATTTCCTACTATCTGTAATATCACCTTGTTTAGTAAGCCCTATTCGCGACTTTTCATAATTAAGCAGCACCGCGCTTCTATTATTGATAAGATTGACACATTTTATAATGATGTCAATTACTTTTACAAACATGTAATCGAAAAACAAATCATAAAAACGCGCGTCTAGTATAAAAAAACCATTTGAATTGTTTTTCTCAGAGCTTAATGGTAGATTATCTATCATTAAATAGAGCGTACGTAATGGTTTTCTAGCCAAAAGTAAAGCACGTTTAAACAGGTTAATACTATTGAGACTTTCGTCAATACCATCCAAACCTTCGTCGCCAGCCTCGGTCGCCTCTGAATAAAACTGTTTAAAGCCTTGATAAAAATTCAGTAAAAATGTTTTTACATCTCGTGAATGTAAATCAGAAAGCCCCCAATGTTTAGGTAGTGTTATATTAGAAAAATCAGCATTATTTATTACCATGTTTGGAAACACGATACATGTAAGGTGCATTAATTGTTTTAAGCTACTATGTTTTCTTTGCGTCGTTGCTATTGTTTCCATTAATGTGGTAAAGGACTCTAACTGTTTTTTCTGTTTTCTAGACGTTGATGACGGTGTTTGTATAAACTCTTTAATGGTGATTTTAGTAGTATCTTTCACCAATGACAATTGATTTTTAAGTTCTCTCATTATTCCACTATCTTTATTAAAACGGTTATAGGTTGACTCGTCGACGAAGCCGCTCGGTGTTAGCAATGAAGATGAAAATAGTTTTGTTAATCCACTTACTACTGTAGCATCAAACAGATGTTCGTTTAACGGCGATTGGTGGCTCATTTCACTAATCTGTAATAAAAAATCCTTAAACAAATAATGTGTCGATCCATACAATTCGTTAAAAAGGTCTTTACTTACGGTAGTGGATTGTCCGACGTATTTTAAGAGTTCTTGGAGAGAAGTGTTCGAAAACTGATACCCATTGCTTTTTAAATGAGCCAACTGTTCTTTTAGTGGTTTAGAGACATCAAAATCATGTGGCTTAGAGCCACATAGTCGGGTAAGAGCAGGAGTTATTGGTATGTCTGTTCCAAATTCACATTGTTTTATAAAATACTTATATATTGTTCCTTCATTAAAATCCAAAGTAGAATCTATAATGGTTTTTCGAGTATTAAAAAAAGGATTCATTGTAGGGGATTTAATAATAGCCCGCAGGTCGGCAACAATCTTTTCGTTTATTCGAATGGTATCTACAATATTTGTTAGCATGTTGTTTTTAGAGTTCAAATACTTAATAACACCCTTCTCTCGGAGAGGTGTGCTTCCAAAACAGTTTTGCATATAAGGCTCTTGATAAGCGTTTTTTAATAGCATATCAGAGTCCCGTACAACACCATGAACGCTATTTTTGTAAAATATCGCTTGTTCTATTATTTTTCCCATAATAACGTTCATATTATCATTGAATTTTCGACTACCTTTTTTTAATTCACCAAGCATTTCTCTCTTAAACTCGTCACTTAATGAATTAACACTCGTTGTCGCATAACTAATATCTAGTGATGGTTTAAATGTGGTCCATAATTCAAGCGTCGCATTTCTATCGACATTGCTAACCAACGCGTCTTCTTCATCTGGATGTAATTTAACCCATTCATGTTTCTCCTCAATACTATCGACAATCTGTCGATCTTTTAAAATTTGTCGGTCAAATTTAGCCATCATTTTTTTTACAAACCCTTCCACTCGCGTTTTACCAATAGCTTTCCACGGCATAGTCTTGGGGTTTTTTATCTTACTGACGACGCATGCTATATAGACAAGCGCACCTTGATCCCCATTTGCGTCGAAAGGGAATCCTTTAAAATATTTAAAACACCCCGCTACATTTTTAGATGTATTGAGTCTTGGTTTAGCCAATTGTATCGATAATATAACACAGCAACATGTTAATAAAAGTAGATTTAGGTTGATTGCTATATCGAATGACGGTAGTGTAATGTTTTTTTGTTTTTTTATTAATAATGCCTTTTTATCATAATTTTCTTTGGTTGAAAAATTAGCATCGTTAAACCGTAATACAGTATTTACAATAAATGGTTTGTGAGTATGCAGCTCGAGTTGCATTGAACGTCCCAACGCGTTTATGATTTTTATGACACTATTGGCATAAGGGGCGGTAAAATCGGCATCTGTAAAAGCCAGTCCTTCTTTCTTTGTATCTTCAGTTTGTAAATCTTGTTGTCGTTGCTTGAGAATAGCATCCATGTTGTTTTCCAATGCTTCTCTTGATTGGAGTTTGTACCCATCACCATCATAACCCTCTTCACCACTAGCGTCTACCGTCTTTATAACATACCCACTGTGTTTATCTACCCATTTATCACCATCATCACTCAAAACGCCTTGGTTTGCACAGATTTGTTCCCGAACCAAAAAATAGTCATCGGTTCCTAAAAAAGCCTTTGCAAGTTGAAATATAAATTTAGGAATCAATTTTTGAGATGTTTTAATACATAAATACCAATAATTATCACTAACATCGTATGTAAATTGATTTACAAACTTAACAATATTATGTTGTTTTTGAACAAAATCCTCTTGGCCCATAATAGCTTGAAATAACTTGCTATAAGGGGATTTAAGTTTGCTTCCATCGGATTGTTTATCGAATACCGCTTCAGTTGCAATCCGTTTTCGCGTTATACCGTCTTTTTGTCGTATAGCCTCTTTATACCGATCAGAATTACTTTTATTATTAAAGAGTGAGCGTATGGTACTGCCTATATTTTTCTTTAATTGAGCGTTATTTTTCTCTCGTTGAATATCAAATATATTCACCATAGCCTGTAAATCTGTTGCTTCAACGAGCTGTCGTGCAACATCTTCATCCACACATTTGTTCTTAACAGAATAGCATTCTTTTTTGGTAGCACACACAAGATTGCCAGTTTGAACGTCGTATTTTATAGTAGTATCCCGCTTCCATTGGTTATTGACTCGAGAATAATAGCGAGGTTTATCACCCGTAATTTCTAGTAATGCGACATCCGTTTCTTCAACAAGACGCTTTCCTGAAATCATGGCGTCGGCCTCCTTTTGAGCAGTTTGCTCATTTAATCCAATATTTTCCATCAATTTATCTTTAAGAAAATCCTTGAATTGTGGGGGAGTCATTGTTTTTTGCTGTTGGTTATAAATATCAATAATATCGTAGCGGGTCGAATCGTATTCCGCATCGACATATATAATAGAACCATTATCGGCATTTAAGTCTTCTATGGTATGGTATTTTTTCACCACCGTAACTGTCTGACATTCGCTAGAACCCTGATTATTTTCCATCTCTGCAGTAATAAGCTGGTCTATAGACGTCAATTCACTATTAAGATTAACATTGCTATGTAAGCCAATACTTAGATAAGAAAGACATAAGTTTAAAAAATGTCCATAATCATAGTCGTTAATCCGTTTTAGGCTTTCACTTGGCGAGACGTTTAAAGACAATGTATAATATGTTTCCAACGCGTTTCTTATAATATTTATAACTGTCAGATCGGAAGAGGATGCCGTCGTCGGATCGTTTTCACCATCCTCCACAATTGGAACCGATGCTAGCAAAAGACGTATTGCATTTTTTGTCATCCCCGTCAATACCGTCGTCTTTCCAACCTCCTTGGTAATTAGCATATTTAACTCGTCACCCCGGTTAATAAGTTTTTTTTTAATACGATTAATATTAGCATCAATGATTTTCTGCGCCTCAACCATATCACCCCGCGTAAAATTATCCCTGTCTATCAAAAAAGCCTCTAATTCTACAAACAGCCTATCCAAACTCGTAATGTCCTTGAGATAACTTGTTTTGGACATGTTAAGCTCTCGTAAGATGTCTTTATTGGAAGGTATAAACTGTGATAAAAATTCCAGATATACTTCACGTTGGTCGTTTTCTGGTAAATCAGTAAAAGCTTCCATAAATGCTTGGGATGGTTCGATATGGTAAATATTGTTTTGTTTATTAACGGGACCTGTAATCAGTCTGGTTATGGATGATTTTAGCGTGAGATTATCATCATCAGCGTTTCCTACATAATGATTGACTACACTTGTAGTTTTACGTAAGTAATTATAATAATCAGTATTGGTATTGGATGTTGTTTTGTCAATAATTAGCGTATTGAGAGAACCCGCTTTATTTTGAGATACAATTGATTCGGGTATTACCATAAATGACTTTAGTTGCATGATATTACCATTTACTACGGGAATAGTATTGACGGTTAAATCCCCCATTTTCCCTTTTACTAACTGTGTTCGAGATTCATTCCCGGTTAAGACTGTGGATACAAACCGTTGTTTAGATAAGGCTACCTGGTCTTTGGAAATACCAACGGCAACCTCGCTATAAAAGTCATCAAGGTTGTCTAGGATTACATTGATGTTTTTAGAAACCGATACTTCGTTAATAATGGCATTTTCAGACGATACAACTTCACTTATAGGTTTAAAAAAAGAATTCATAAAACGCATGTATTGTTCATATTTATACTGACTTGTTGTATCACCTTTGTAATAATTGTCAATAAAATTATTTAATTCAGATAACACAGATTGATTAGTACTCGAATTTATATCCTTAATCAATTCTTCCTCTAAATTAAGATTAAATAGTTGTTTTTTAGCTTTTATTACTGGAATAATCCAATTTAAAGAATGTTTAAATTGTTGCATATTTTTCACCAAGGGAGTATTAACCCATATATCTTCAGGTTTTTTATTAGCATTATTTGATTCATCAAAGGTAGAATGCTTGGTTCTCAACTGCTTAAATTTATCTATCATGTTGTTAATATTCGAGAGAACTCTCTCGTTTCGTTCTTCATTTGGTACCACAGATAACAACTCGTCCAATAAATCATTTAATTGTGTATCGATACCATACCGGCGTTCTTTTTCACCTAATTGTACGTCTTGTTGAATTTCTCCTAAGTCGGCACCTAAAAACAAATTATCAGCACTTATAAAAAGTTGTTTAACCCGGTCTTGTGCTTCTTCTATAGGCTGGTCTTGAGGTAAGGGCAATTCATAACTCGGCTCATCCGGAGTAGCGTTTAATGAATTTGTGGGTTCTACTACATTTTTTTCGGCTTCTACTGGGAACGCCTCTATAACATTAATAGATCGCAGGTTTAACTCCAATGGAATACCTTTGTAGCCAAAATCAATATAAATAATTTCTTTAGAAGGATGGAGTGTAAGTGCCATCATATCTTCCTCGATAGTAGTCAGTCTCCCATAAATTCTTTGTACATTACCGGATTCTTCAATAAAAACCAATTCGATAATATTTCCAACTATAAGATTGTTTTGGGCTAAATAACCTTCTTTATCACTGCGGTTTAAAAGAGTAATTTCATCGATATTTATGTTGGAAAAAATACCAGCTTCGTCCATAGTAAGAACCAATGGCTCAGTTTCATTAGGTGTGTTTAAAACAATAGTTTCGTCGTCGATATATATAATAATATAGATACGGTCATTGATGGTGGTTGTCGTTGTGGAAGCCAATTGAATAATATCTCCTAATTTTAAGTGTATATTGGCTTCTTGTTTATCCATTACTTTACTATAATTATAGATATTTATATAGATATTTAATATAGTTATAGTAAAGCAAATAGTTTTAAGGTAGGGGACATGGTGTATTTATATTATAATATCCTGATTTGAGTGCGTCTATAGCCTGTTTTTGGGGTTTGGTACATGCTCTAAACGTAGGGCTTGTTGTAGTGTAAGGAAACGGTTTTTCATACCCCCTTGGTTTATGAAGAGCTCTTTTGTATTTTATTCGCTCTAATGACGTTTCGCTACCTTTATCGAGTCCAATATCCTTGTCAATTGGTGCACAACGAGGTCGTATTACGCCAGTAGTTGTTAGAAAAAACGAATTAGTATTGTTAGAAACTGTTAAATCAGCGTTGGATTTACATTCCAATTCTCTATTTAAGACTCGCTGTTTTTTACTATGAGTGTAAATATGAGAACTGGTATCATGTTCGTTACGTTGAACCCAGTTGTTTTTTATAAACTGTACTTTACCTGAAGGGGGGTACGGGTAATCGGTAATAGTTAAACCGGATTCTAATAAGGCAGCATCCCATTCACCTTGAGTATAATCCCGTTTATACCAGCGAGTTATGTTACCATGTTTATTATAGGCGTTGTAATTCTTGACACTTTTAAAATTAATGGGCATCATTGTATTACAAAAACAGGATGATTCATTATTCTTAGGCTTGCCAATATAGGATTGTTGAGATGTATTACCATTGATGGAAAAACCCGACTTGTTTGTATGATTACCATACTTAGCACTCGTTTTACGTTTTAATACACTTAATGACATTACATTAAGAATATAATTTTTATTTTATAGTATTATTAAAAATGAAAATTACAATTGGGTCTGAAGGGATGGGACGATGGGGTTCTAAAATAATAGAGTATTTATTATCCAAACTTTATCCAAATATCAAAATAGAATATAAAAATATAAAGACATGTGATTTTGTAATTCAATCTCATTTTTTTAATCAAAAACCGTGTTTGGAATAATATTCCTAATAAATATATATATTGGTCCGGCGAATCGTATGACAATACTGTTAATGCCAACGAATCCATCTCACTATCTATAGATACAAGGTCGAATTCTACACATAGCAATTATTTATATATACCATTTGTTTTAAATAGTCCTCATTTATATAAAAAAAGGAAATATACAAATACCGATAGGAAATACCTTTTGGCATATTGTAATTCTAATACTGTTATGGAGAGGGAGACTTTATTTAATCAAATTGCTAGTAAAATAAATAATGATACGTGTCATTCTTATGGTAGATGTTGTGGTAATTTACCACAAACACAAAAAAAAACTATTGGAGGAGGATGGTCTGGTGATGAAATAATAGATATATATAAGGACTACACATTTGTTATTGCGATGGAAAACATATGTGTTGATGGGTATGTTACTGAAAAATATTAAATGCTTTTTATAGTGGGGCAATTCCAATTTATTGGGGTAGTTCTATTATAAATGATTTTTTTAATGAAAAGCATTTATTAATGTAAATAAATTTCAATCTATTGAAGCGTGTGTTGATTATATACTTTCTATGGATAAACAACAAATTCATTCAATACAGAGAGAGCCCATATATAAAAATAATTCTATTATTAATCTTTTAAACGATTCTTTTTATGAAACCTATGGGAACCCAATATTAGATAAGTATTTAAAACATATTAAACAATTTATTGAAGAAATACCAATGCTTCCCAAACATTCTAATGTATATTCAAAACGTGTTTTAAAGTTTAATTATAGAAAACTTAATTACAGGTAATTTAGACTGACAATGCTATGTTTATTTTATATTTATCATTATTAGGAACTTTAATAAATAATATAACCATTATTACATATTTTACAAGTTAGTTTTTATAACTACTCGCATTATCTTATATAAAATGATTAATTTATTTTATATTTTCCATTTATAAACTTGTTAATAAAAATCAACCATTCTATTACTATCAATCCCTCCCTTTTTATATACCTCATACACAATAACATCTTTTGAAGAAATAGCAAATATACCAATGTATTTTTTGAATACTTCTTGACTTTCAGTTTTGACTACACACCTTTTACCTAATTCTTCATAACATTTTATTCTAATCATAAATGAGTTTAATGATGTTTCGTCAATACAAATAATATCATCTAATCTATATTGTTTTATCTTACTATAAAACTAAACTCTTTGATTTGATTTTTAATTACAATAGTTTTTTATATCTTGTTCTTGGAACATGTCATAATCGTGTTTGTTTTAGTGTGATATTAATATCTCTTACAACTCTACATAAATAAAATCTTGATAATGTTAAGTTTGGATATTTTGTTTTTAAATCTACTAGTAATTCATCAATTATTAGTAGATTTAAATTTATATATTCATCTTATTAAAATCTTTTCAGAACAACCGAATATTTACAAGTTTGCACTTGTTTTTATAATGAGATAAATAATATTTAACTGCTGATATTTTATAATCACTACTTTTATGTGTAGGTATTATAATATTAAAAACTATTTTAATTGATATGACAAATCATTATGATTTAAATCAAATTCTTTTACTGTCGTGTCTTTAAAATGATAATTATCATTAACATTCCCACTTTTAAAATAATTTTCACCATATCTATTTTTTAATGATTGGTAATTACAAAATGGAGCATATATGTATGTATAACCAAATATTTGTTTCACTACGTTATTATATTCATCTACACTACAAAGAGTTCTTGCATCGCCTTCGTAAAAGTTTTTATTATTTTTAGTTAATTTAAAACAATCAATTGGACCAAAATGACAATGAAGGTTTCCATTAGATACATATTTAAATCCATTTTTTTCAAGTTCATCTTTTATTTTAAATAATTTTTCCCATTCTTTTTCCACAAATCCTATATCTATATCATTATCCCAAGGAATAATTCCACCGTGTCTATTTAAACCCAATGATGTTCCAGCAACTGCAACATATTTAATATTATTTTTTTCTAATATTTTATTTAATTTACTCATTTCATCATAATGTGCTGTTGAATACTTCATCTTAGGAATTATATGCTTGTATTTACTATAATTTTCACTTTTTTTATAATAAGCCAATTTACGTTTTTGACAAATAAATCTAATAAGTAACGGATTAGTTGTTTCAGTATCATTATTAGGTGAAAAATAACCTTCTTCACAATATAGTACATCACAATCATTATTAGATGCTAACTCTTTTAGCATCTCAATGCTATATAACCATCTTTTATGTGTAGTTGTAAATGATTTATCAGTTTCATTATATACGCTATTTTTTTTTAATTCATTATCATTTATTGAACGCAATTCAATAGTTATTAAACCACCAGGTTTCAAATTATGTATAGAATTTATAAAAATTTCATTAGATATATTATAAGGTAACGCGTGTAAAAACCATCTCATATAAATTACGTCAAATAGCATACATAATTCATAATTTTTTAATACATCTAATACATCTTTTTTTATTAATTTACAATTAATATCTTCTTTATCTAAAACTCCATTGATATCAATACCATAACATAAGTTTTTTTTACTACTAAAAAATTGTGTATCACGACAATTTCCAGAACCTAAATCTGCTATTTTTAAATATACATTATCATTATTATATTTTTTAATATAAGTTTCATATACAAAAGAAGAAAAACTACTTGGTTTTAAAATATCGTGATTATTAGTTTTATAATAATTATCCCAGAAAACTTTATTTTGATTATTCATATTATATATATATAAATTTATTTTTTACTAAATTAGGATTTATATAGTTAAAAAATAAAATGGACAATAGAGAAAAATCGGCTTAATTACAGGTAATTTAGACTGACAATGCTATGTTTATTTTTATATTTATCATTATTATTAACTTTAATAAATAACAATATAACCATTATTACATATTTAAGTATTTAACAATTGTTATGTAATCCCAGTAAAATTAATAATGATACAAGTCCATTATTTCTTTTCGACCTTTAATTAATTTTTCTAATTTTACATTAACATTATTATCAACACCAATAGGACTACTATTAGTAAAATCCGTGTGTTTTATACCGTAAAAAAAATTACCACTAGGTGTTGGTGTATGTTTCAGTCCTAGTTTTAATAATTCTTTTACAATATTATTTCTATTTCCAAAAGAATCTATGTTCATATGTAGACCATCTGCAATCTCACTTAAAAGACTGAGAGACTGAATTCGATCAGTTTTCAATCCAGTCATTTCAAAGAATTTAGCCAAATAATGTTTGATATATTCTGTATCTATTGATATTTTTTCCATCATTGATAGGTTGTTTTCGAACAATGCTATTCTATCGGACAACATATTAATGGATTCTACATAACTAATTGATAACATATCTGTCGTATAAGGTATATGTTGATTCTCAACTGTAATTTCTTTAACCAAAACCAATTTTAATGCCAAATAAATATTAGACGTTTCTTTTAAATCAATAGATTCAATTATATTCCAATACAATTCTTTATCTAAACATATCGAAAAATCCAACGCGCCACAATAATAAATACAAAATGTCGTTGTGTTTTTTACAAGTTCTTGATGATTATACACCAATTCATCTTCGTTAAAAGAAGCAATAACATCATTAATGTTTGTATTGTCGGTATAAATTTTATAGGAAGGATGTTCGGTCATCATTCTGGTAGATATGATATCCCTATGTACATCATAAAGAGCGTCACATTCTATTTGAGACATCATACTATCATTTTTATGATACATAGTATATTCAGAACTATTCAGTTTTACAGACTTAATCATTATGTCTTTTTTTAAGACTGAATAATCGATTAATGCGCTGTAAATAGTATTAAAATTATTACTAGGATAAGTATTGTTAAATATCTCCAAGACATTGGTTAATATATCCATATTTTCATAATAAGGCAATTCATTAAATTCGTAGTTTATTTCGGACTTGCTAAATATCAACCTCAAAAATCTTTTTTCACATTGAGATAATTTTAAAAATATAAACGTATTATGGTCTAAATAATGTAGTTTATATAGTTTATACGGACTTTCCCATTGATTATATTCCTGGAATATTGGTGATGTTTTATCCGTCATTTAAATAGTATCATTAGTATGATTTTAAATCAGTATTTATAAGGTTTTAAATATATAATAAAACAATAAAATTGATTAAAAACAAACCTAATGATATATTATTAATTACATCATGTCGGTACCTCGTATTTCGGCTATTCGTAGCGATACCAAAGACGCGTCTATTCTGCTCTTTACATTAAGTGAAACAAATGTTTCAATAGCAAACGCACTGCGACGTATTTTACAATGCGAGGTTAGAATTCCATGTTTTAGAAGCGAAGACGAAGACGATGCTTATAAATGTTCTATACCTACCAATACAACGCGATTTACAAATGAGGTTATAAAACAGCGGTTGGCGTGTATTCCAATTCATATTAAAGACGACAAAATTAATGTTGAAAATTATACATTGGTCTTGGATGTAAAAAATGACACTAGGGACGTTATGTATGTTACGACCAAGGATTTTAAATTGAAAAATAATACTACTGGAAAATTTATTAAAAATGAAACGACGTCTAAGATTTTCCCCCCGCACGAAATAACTGGTGATTATATTGAGTTTTTACGTCTTATGCCGTCAAACACACCACTCCAGCTCGGTGAGCAAATTAGTCTTTCATGCCCCCTAACCTATGGAATAGCCAAAGAATCTGGGTGTTTTAAGCCAGTATCCGTTGCGACCTATGGTAATACATTGGACGAAGCAAAAGCTTCGTTATCGTGGAACGTTGAAGAGCAACGCCTATTAAATGAAGGGATTGATGATGATAAAATTATGTTGAAAAAACGCAATTGGTATTTACTAGAAGCGAAACGCCATTTTAAACCGAATAGTTTTGATTTTAAAGTAAAGAGTATTGGTGTCTATGAAAACGAGACGCTTATGAACAAAGCAGTCGCTATTTTAATGGATAAATTGAAAAAAACCTCTATCGCCATTAAAAGCAATGATGTTGCCGTTATTGAACTGAAAACGTCTATTTCATCCTTACCACATTCCTATGATGTAATTTTACATGGTGAAGATTATACTTTGGGAAAGGTACTTGAATATTACTCATTCGAACAGTATTGTGAAAAACAAGATACGTTTTCATTTATTGGTTTCAGAAAAGAACACCCTAGTGACTCGAAAAGTATTCTACGGTACGCATTTAGGGAAGCGTCTTCAAAAGAAGAGCTTGTGAAATTGATTGATAACGTCTGTAATTATGTCTTATCCATGCTTGAAAATATTAAATTTTAATAAATATATATGTAGCGACAATGGTGAAAACGACCTATATAATGAGAACAGGACGAAAAGGTTGCCAGACCAACACACGTTTAAAACCCCTCCATCCCTAAAATACTCAAAACATCTTCTAATAAGCCATCATGTTGGAAATATGTTTAATTTAAAGAGAAATATGTATATTTTTATTGACCGAAACACATCAATTCAAAATTCTTCACTACTTACTAAAACGGATACGCTCAATATCGTATCGAATGGTATAGTCAATCAACATCAAACAAAACCCAACTCGCTTATTTATGTAGGACAACTTGCTGGATGTTTTGGTCCTCCACATAGAGGACACTATGAATATATTAAAAAGGCCTGTTTGGATTACAACCTCAATTACTTATTTATAAAAACCAACAATAGAGAAAACCCAGCGTCATCACGCCACGGTATTCCATTGGTATTTTCAATAGAACAACTTTGTCAATTCGCGTCTTTAATTTCCAAAGAAACAGGGACTATGTTTTTTATTTCAAATGACGATATACCATGGGACATCGATAATACTATGGATAAATTATATTTAATAACAGGTATAGAATATGATAGTACCACCGATAGCTTTGGACCTATTATTGAACAAAAAAATGCGGTTGAAATTGAAGACCCATTGGTAAAACCATTTAGGAAATTTCTTTCCAAATTTGAGTGTTCAATCGAAGGAATCAAACAGACCAAGGTGGAAAATAGGGTTATTATTAGAGATAAAGCCGACCAGCTATCTTCCACAAAATTAGTAAAGTGTCTTATTAAAACCCCAAACGAAATTTGTTTTCATTTTTTACCACATGACTTCACATACGATATGAAAAAACACTATATAGATTCTACTATGGCTTATAAGACATTCTTTATTGGTGATAAAAATGATTCGTTTAATGTGTAGTATATATAAAACTTTTATCACAAAAATTACTAATGAGTTCAATAATGTATTATAGTAATTTTTGCGATAATTGTAAGAAATTAATCTCTATCATGTCCAAACAATTAGAGAGAAGGACTGTGACCAATATCCATTTTATAAATATAGACAAGCGAGTTCAAAATAATGGTAATTTATATGCTATATTGGATAATGGACAGCAATTTCACATACCAAAGGCGATCCAAAAAGTTCCAGCATTGGTAGTAATTAATGAAGGGAATAATATATTGTTTGGAAACGCAATCTATCAATATTATGGATTAAACCTAATGCTTAACAATCCTCAATCTAGAGAGCAGGTAGAAACGGCACATGACCCTCAACCTTTTACATTTGAAGGAGTCTCTGGATCAAGTATTGGTATTACCTCTGATAAATATAGTTTTGTTGATATATCAAACGAGGATATGTTGGCGGCGGGTGATGGTGGTATTAACCAACTACATACCTATATAACATTAAACGATTATGAGAACGGAGCCTTGAGAATTGAAGCCCCCGAGGATGACGGAAACGATTCGTCACCCAACATTTCTCTCAATGATTTGAGAGAACAGCGAGAAAAAGATATATTAATGGCAAAACCATCAGCCGACCAAATGGTTCTTCCGTCTTATGGATAATTATAAAATTCGTATAATAAAGGTTAAAGAAATACTTATATGTTATAATTAATGTCGAATAAAACAGTTATTATGAGAGCCTTTAACCAACATTTTAAGGATTTCTCGGATGATATTCAGCAAATATTCCCCAATGATCTTAAAATTCGGACTTTTAAAAATTCATTAACTAGCTTTATCAAAATGAACCCTAAAAAGGCTATAGAGCTTTGGTATACACGTTTAACATTGAAATATAATGAGCGTATTCAAAACGAAGATATTGATTTTTTTATGACCAAAGATTACAGTGATGATGTTAAAAGTATCAAAGGTACAGGATTGACAATAGACAGCGATATTATTGAACAGTTGAGAGAACCCATTAAAAATATGAATGATGAAAATAAAAAGAAAGCTATTAAATATCTCAAGGAGATGACTCAATTATCAACATTATATTTCACATAAATAGTGTATTTACAATTCCACTTCAACTGCTTCAAATAACCGTTTAAGCTCGTCAGAAATCTCCAAAATATCTTCATCGTACCACAATTTATAAAAACACCGAAGACATACCAAGACATCGTTAAACGCATTATGTAGGTTGGTTAAGTTTGTATTAAACAAGTGTTTATGGAGTTCATATTGTCGGGGATATTTAAAATATTTTTTACCACTATTTCTATTGACAGATTCGATACGACAGATATCGACCGAGCTTTTCATAGTACAGTAATGAGTGATTTCGCTATTGATTTGAATCCATTGCCTTTGGATATGTTTGTTTCTCATAAGTAATTGTCGCATTACCTCGACGTTAATCATATTCCAATCAAACTCAATATTATGTGCAACAAGCATGTCGCACGATTGAAGGGCATAAAGGAAAGAATTGAGAGCATTGACAATTGGAACTCCATCCATCTTAGACGCGTCATTGGTAATACCGTGTATTTTTGTCGATGATTCTGGGATAACAATGCCATATTCAGAGACGTTGATAATCAAGTCTTGTTTAATAAGAATTTCATGTTTGTCAGTATCGTATAGTATAAAACCCAACTGAACAACATATGGCCAGTTATTAACAGTGAAGATAGTAGGGGATTTTCTTGGAGGGATTCCGGTCGTTTCAGTGTCAAAGCATAGAATTCTCATTTTCTGTCGATATTAGTTAGTATCGTCGTAATTGATTAATTTAAACTGATTAATTATCAAATCAATTTAAATTAAAATAGAACTTCGTATAACATTATACTGTTTATGTGATGTAAAATTATAAATTTGTTTGGAATGAATAAAAACTCTTGGTAGTGTGTGTATCGATAAAATCAAAAACGATTATGTTATTATTAACATCGATTTTTAAATACATATTTTTATCGCTATTGGAAATAATAATATTTTGGTTATAAAGAGTGTCTTTGGTATTAGACGCAACTGGGTAGGTATCGACAAACGACCCGCATATTAACATATTAAAATGGATCGTAGGGTCGCTGTTTATACTCTTATAACAATCAAGAGTTTCATTAATAAATACATTATCATCGTATAATGTCATTGATTGATTTTTAATCAAATCAAACAATTCTTGCTCATTATAATATAAATGTTGATTACCATGGTCGTGTCCCGAAACATAATATTCAATAGAATGTTTTAATAACAATGGACCAAGATGTTTCAAAACGCAATTATTAGCATTGTTATATTTATATGTACCATACGATTGCATTGGATAGTGACCTACAAACATACATTTTTTACCGTTGGCAATAGAGTTGAAAACAGCCGCGTCAATGGCTTTTAGAATTTTGTGGCGGTGGTTAAATAGTGTTATAAGATGTTTCGTTATCCAATCCCAATCCCAATTCCAATCGAATTTATCTCGTATTTTATCATTTTCAACCATGAACGCTTTATGCTCCTCTGGATATAATTTAGTATAGACATTGAAGTGATCTGTATATGATATGTAGTCGATTACTGTCGTATCAATCATATATATATCAAGATTACCATGTGAAACAATATAATAATCAGGCTGGCAGTTAAAAAAATTATTTTTAAACTGTAAATCGATATTACCAGCGTAGTCATGATTACCAAGCACCGCGTGTATTTTATTAGGAGGTAGAAATTCAAACAATTCGCCGAACCGCGTTAATTTTATATCATTAGCGTGATCAATTCCATCTGGATAAAAATTATCACCACCCAATAACAAAATGGTATCGTCTTTTTGCTGTTGCTCGACATCATTTTTTAGTTTTTCTAAATTTCTCTCTAAAAGTTTTCCTTTGGTATCACAGTGGAAAAAACCAAAATCGCTGATAAAATAAATCATACGTGCTTATATATCAGCCGTTTAGGCTTTATATGTATTGATTCATTATTATCTTATGGCTTGTTTTCTCTCAATATATTATCTATGGTGAAAACTGTTAAGAGAAAGCGTCGTCGCCATGAGCTTACTAATGTCGTCCGTAAAAAACATAATTACACGTCAAAATTCTCAAATACTTATTATTCAAGTGGTGACGGTATGCTGACTACTGTCTGGGGGCCACCAAAATGGCACTATTTACACACATTGAGTTTTAATTATCCCGTTAAACCTAGTACCAATGATAAAAAATACTACAAACAGGCTATTACAGTCCTTCAATATACATTACCATGTAAATACTGTCGTATTAATTTTAAACAAAATTTGAAGGTATTACCCATAACAAAAAAAGTCATGGAAAATCGCAATACCTTTTCTAAATATATATATGATTTACATAATCTTGTTAACAAAATGCTTGGTAAATCTACATATTTAACTTATGAGGAAGTAAGAGACAGATATGAGAATTTTAGAGCTCGATGTTCTAAAAAGGAAGTAGATGCTAAAACAATATTATTAAAAGAGAAAGGCTGTACTCAACCATTGTATGGAGAGAAATCAAAATGTATTATTAAAATTGTTCCACAGAATGACAAAGGTGAATCGTTTAGTATGGACCATAAATGTATAAGGCGACATTAAAAGATGATGTAAAAAATATGGTTAAAACTGGCTAAAATCGTTTAATAATGGCATGGGAAACACACTTTGGTTTGTAGAATTATAATTTGGAACTTTTTTACATTCAAATGATGGTTCTGGACAGCGAGCACAAGGAGGACAAGCCGTACATTTTTTACTCGTATTATCACCATTATTGATAACATCAGGACATTTAGGACATACCGGAGGGACAATTTGCGTTTTTAGAATATACAAATCCTCGTCACCATCGGGAATTTGAGAGCGTGATATACCGGATACTGGATTATATAAATTACCAATAGGCAAGCCAGTACCTGGTTCTATAGTGTCATTCGGTATAGTTTCTTGGGATTCCATACCTTCTCTATACCATAATGAACTAGTATAGGTTGAAACACCAGCGTTAAATATAATAAACAATAGAATTATATATATTAATCCATTTTTGCCGAATATTGTTTTTGTCGATTTAACAAAGTATCTCAACATTATATATAATAACTATAAAATATAATGTTGTTATAATAGTTCGTTATTAGTTTTTTTTAATTTTGATTCTTACCTTTCGTTTTTTGGTACGTTGGTGGTTATTCTGTCGACTACTACCATTAATAATCCCACGTTTTTTCAATTTTTTAGCCGTTATACCCCGCTTGGCTATACAGCGATTGGTTAAGGGGTTGAGAACCTGAGTCGAAAGGCATTGTTTTACAGATGGCAATGTGCTGCTACCATTAATAATCCCACGTTTTTTCAATGTTTTAGCCGTTATACCCCGCTTGGATATACAGCGATTGGTTAAGGGGTTGAGAACCTGAGTCGAAAGGCATTGTTTTACAGATGGCAATGTGCTGCTACCATTAATAATCCCACGTTTTTTCAATGTTTTAGCCGTTATACCCCGCTTGGATATATACCGTCCAGTGATTGGATTAAGTATTTTAACAACAGGTGTATGTGCCTTTGGGTTAATAGTAATACCATGAATAGATGGAAGTATTGAGTCATCTGAACTGTCACTCAATACAATGATATCCATTGGGGGTGTGGCGTTTTTATTTAAGAAGGGGTGTTCTGGTAAGTTATATTTAGCAACAAGCGGGTTGTAAATCGTATCTATGTATATTTCCAAAGCCTCTTTTGATGAAATACGGTTGGGAAACGAAGGTACATTCATTTTTAGTAAAAGAGAGTAAAAATGTGAAATAATAGGTGATATATTAAACAATGATGTTCTAAACGACTCGCGTTTATTTTGATCCTCATATGAAACTGGTATTAAATAATCTGATGTATAATTAAGTTGTTTTACCATTGTTTTTAAAATCTCAATCATAACCAAACTCACACTAAATGTATTTAGTTTTTGCAATATAGACGTCTGTATATGTATTTTTATATAGTCTCTCGATATATTTTGTCGTAATAATTCCCGTATATCAAGAACATAATCGTATATCATTTTATTACTAGTATCGTAATTAAAATCAATACCATAAGGACCATAAAACTTGATATCAACAACCGTATTATCGTACCTGAAATCATCTCTATAACCCCGCAGACGATCTCTAAACACATCGTTTAATTCGTAGAATTTATCAGTAATACCGGCATCAACCTTGTTTAAAATATCGTCTAATTTGAGATTGCTTTTAGCAATTGAAAGTAGTGGATTGTAAAAATCAATAATCATATCTGGATCGTCCAGGTCTAAAAACGCACGTTCGATAGGATTAACCCAGTAATCTATACCCCAATCCAAATTTTTTATTAAAAAATCGTCATAGTACCCTGAAAAACCAAAATCGATATAATTAAACCGGTTAGTTTCTTCTTTATAAACGATATTAGCTGTTTTAATATCAAAATGACCAATATCTTCTTTAGTCATCTCATTTAATCCATATATAAGCCGAGTAAAATCGTATAACATCATTTCACAACGTTTAATATTGTTTAAAACAGTTGTTTTTTTCAAATAATCATCCAACCCGACACCTCCGTCTTCTATATGAATTAATCTATAATCTTGTTGAAGCCTGTTCTTATTATAAATAAGACTTAAATCGTCACCGTGTAAAATACATTTTTTTAATTTGTTATCTTCACTGACAGATGGTTCTTCTGGTACGCATTCGTCGCCTATTTTTAAATGATAGTAAAATTTGGGATCTAAATTATCAAACATTTTTTGTTCTATGACTTCATTCTGAGCATTTTCCAATGTGGTAATTTTAGTTAAAAATCCTTTCTTTCTTTTTTTAGCACCTTTACATTTAAGCGCTGGTTTATATACACAACCAAATGAGCCTTTAGCAAGCATTTTTCCACCAACCTTGGTCATTTATAGTATATATATATTATTTAAATTGAAGCTTATGATACTGGAGTATAAGTTTCAAATTAACATTCAGTTCAGGCTTATATTCATTTTCATAATGAACCAAATTATTAGCAACACAGACCTTGGATTATCATTTGATATTATTAGTATTGAAGGAAATATTGGGTCTGGTAAATCTACACTTATTAACTTATTGAAACATGTGTATACACATGTTAATAATTCACAATATCACGTCCAATATCATTTTGTCGATGAACCTGTGTCGGAATGGGAGTCTATTGTCGATAAAACCAATGGTGATAAAAATATTCTCCAATTGTTTTATGAAAATCAAGAAAAATATAGCTTTGTATTTCAAATTACCGCTTATATTACTAGACTGTCCAATTTAAAGAAGAAAATAGATTCTATTGTGGATAAACGACGTCTTTGTTGTTTAGAAAAGAAATCTGTTTTAAAGGAACGACATGTTATTATTACAGAGCGGTCGCTTCAAACAGACCGCCATGTTTTTGCCCAGATGCTTTACGATGATGGGAAAATAAATGAGATTGAATGGGTGTCTTATAATCACTGGTTTGACGCTTTTTCTAAAGAGTATGGTACTGGAAAAATTATTTATGTGAATGTTTCTCCAACGGTATCTTATACACGCACTAAAAAGAGAGATCGTGGTGGAGAAGAAAGTATCCCACTTGGTTATTTAAAAAGATGTTTTGACTATCATGAACAATGGATTTCTACGTTTGATCCATGCAACGTCATGACATTTGACGCATCTGTAAACATTGACGTTGTTCAGATGACTCATTATGGTTATATTAAACCAGTGGTTGAGTTTATTAAATAACAGTTAGGAACGATATGATTAAATATGTCGGTTAGTTATAATATTTAATTCTATTAATTTATTAGATTACTTTTTATTTTATATGTAAATTGAAAAGTAATCTAGTGTAAATATTGTTATTTATAATATTATGGATAAACGAAAATCATTGCTATCGTTAAATTGTGGAACGACTTATCCGTTTGAAATAGGGGTTGATGAGGTAGGTCGCGGTCCATTATTCGGTAGAGTTTATGCGGCAGCAGTCGTCTTGCCATCAGAAACAACAATGCCTCCATTATTTGACATATCTCTAATAAAAGACAGTAAGAAATTTACAAGCGCTAAAAAAATATACAAAGTGTATGAACATATAAAAGAACATGCTATTGCGTATCATGTTTCGTATTGCGACGAAACTATAGTAGATACCATAAACATTCGTAGGGCTACTCATAAAGCAATGCATGATGCTATTAAACATGTCATACACCAGTTAAATTCAAGTGTTTCAAATACTTATTCGACTAGCGACTATCTTTTATGTATCGACGGTAATGATTTTACTCCCTATATACAATTTAACCAACATACAGAGTTTATTGAACAATTTCCACATCGGTGTATTACTAGTGGAGACAATATTTATGCACATATTGCCGCAGCGTCTATTTTAGCAAAAGTAGAACGGGATGCTTATATTGAAGCATTATGTATAGAACACCCATACCTTGACGAGAGATATAGCATTGCATCCAATAAGGGTTATGGGGCCCAAAAACATATGGATGGAATACGCGCCCATGGTATTTCTCAATGGCATAGAAAATCCTTTGGAATATGTAAAACATACAGTTAGGACATTATACAATTCGTTAAACTGTTATTATAAAAATAACATTATAACAATATAACAATGTTTAAGCTAAAAACCATAACGTCTAAACTACCAACATTATCGTTTAATGTGTTTAAAAGCAAAGCATTTTTATTGATATTGGTCGCAGCCCTACTAATTGGTATATCGGTTTTTATGGTTAATAAGTATTTTTATAAAAAAATAAACCCCGATTACGTTAATAATAGTGAATTTGTAGGTAAAAGTGGAGAATCAATAGAAGATAAAGAAGCTACATTAATTATGTTTCATGTTAATTGGTGTATGTATTGTAAAAAAGCAATGCCTGAGTGGCTCAACTTTAAAAAAGACTATAATGGAAAGGCTACCAATGGATACAAAGTAATATTAAAAGAGTATGAATGTTCTGACGAGGACAATGAGGAAATCGCTGAATTAATGGATAAATACACTGTGGAAGGATTCCCAACGATCATATTAGTTAAGGACGGTAGTCATGAAAAATTTGAAGCCAAACCTACTTATGATACACTAGAGGAGTTTATTAAAACTATGTAATATCGCTATGTATTTCATTGTCACCGCGTTTTTTAAGAAATGCAGAAACTTGGTTTTTACTAACTTCACCCATCGCCCGTTCTCTCATTGTAATATCTTTTAATAGCAAATTCCAATCGAGTTCGTCACCATTTAATGTAATAGCGAAATTATTATTTATAAAAGGTAGTAAATTAGCCAAGGTATGTTTTTCTGAACCTAATATCATTTTTACTAATAAAATTTTAATATATTTAATAAAACTGTCATTTTCATATAACATTAATTTCTGGTCATATTTAGCATAATGTAAGCAAAATATTTCGTTTTTACAATTGTCAAGTTTGTCGTTAGAACCATCGTGTTCCGTAAATTGAAATTTGTTAAAATCTTTTTCATAATATCTCTCAATACACGCTCCAAGAGGGACATTACAGAATAATCCTCCATCAATTAGACATGTTTTAGTTGTATCCTCTTTGGTTAGGCATAAATAATGCGGTTCAAAAAGGATAGGATGTGCACATGAGGCATATATAGCGTCTTTTAAAGTTATGTAAGGATAGTCTATATGGTTAAAATCAATTATATCAAAAGTATTTAGATTAGAACTATAAATATGTAGATTAATACCCGTCTTTAAATTAACATCTGCAAGGCATATGTCCAAATCCCAATTTAATGTTTTTAATAACGGATCAATAAAAAAATCAATTTGGTTTTTATTAAATACCCCTTGTTTTGAATTTAATCGAAACATCGTGTCTATTTTTAACGAAAAATACTTATTATATGGGAAATTAGTCAAATAATCGCATACATTATTCATATCTAGTTTGGAAGCCAATAGAAAAGCAATGATAGAACCTGACGACGTTCCGTGAATACTTTCAATAGACTCTATAGAAAGTCGGCGTCGTTTCACGAGTTCTCTGAAAACCCCAAACCCATATATAAAAAGAGGACCACCCCCAGAAATTACAATATGTTTTAATTGATTCATATCTAATTTAGACTAATATTAAAAAACTTATTTCATTGTATATATCAATGAGTTATCATATTTTTAATTTAAAACAATTGGATGAAATAGACGACTTCAATGAGAAGTTGGATCTAGATGAATTGTATCAGGAAAAAATAAAATCCGAGAGAATGAAACTGGATGTTTATAATAGAATGTTGGCCAGAGTACATAAAAAAATTAAACTTACTTCTAGACAAAAAGTCGATGACCAATTCTGTTGTTTTATCGTTCCTGAAATGATGATTGGTGTGCCTAAATATAACCAAGAGGCATGTATTAATTACATAATGGAGAAGTTGCATATTAATAATTTTATTATTAAATACATACATCCGAATTGTTTGTTTATCAGTTGGAAACATTGGATACCTAATTATGTAAGAGACCAATTTAAGAAAAAAACTGGAATAACTATTGATGGGAATGGATGTGTTATTGATAAAAATAAAAATAACCCTGTTATGAAAATGTTAGGTTACGAGAACGATACAAAACATAGCATTAGCCCAACAGAGACGAGATTTAAAAATACAGACGACTATAAGGAAAGTGGTAAGCTAATCTATACTGATGCTCTGCTTGGTAAATTACAGCGTATTGTCGATACAACGAGAGAAAATAAGAAGAAATAACGTCTATTTTGAAAATAATAATAACATAACATTACAGAATACAATCGATGGGGTTGAATTTTTCAATTCAAAAAATGAGCGCTTGTGACGTAAAATACATACAACAATCATTACCTGGTAAATACATACTTATTACTACTATTACGGATAACCTAAAAACAGTTCCTTTAATTAAGGGAACATTAACAGCGCATGAAGAAGAGACTAAAATAAACCAGATTATTAACCATAATGACACTACAAACATAGTTATATATGGTAGGAACAACCAAGACATGAGTGTTATAACTAAATATAAACAGTTGTTAAAATTAGGCATCACTAATGTGTATGTTTATATTGGAGGGCTATTTGAGTGGTTATTATTAAATAAATGCTATCCTCAATTGTTTCATATTGAATCTATACCAGCATCCTATAATGAATGGTTATTTCACCCCCCTGCAAATAATGTATTAATGAAAGGCGTTTAAATATACAACACAGTATTATAGTATTAAAGATAAAAACTGGCAACCCAATCATCAACAACAATGCCCATTTTAGACGAGACTAATACGAATCATAATCAAATAATTTTCGGACAGACTAAACTGTCTAAAAATGAATGGGAACATATTGAAGTTCCTATTGAAGAAAAAGAACATATTATTTTGGATTTTATCAAAAAGGGATTTAAAGATCCATCCATCGTTGAGGAACCGTACCTCTATTTACTAGACTATCTTAAATTATCTATACAATCCGGTGATAAATCGTCTTATATAGACTATTGCATTAAAGAATATTTAACCGATTATATAACAGAATCATTAATGTTGTTTGATATGTATCAATTTAATATGTGTTCTGAAAATCACATAAGTCATGTTGTATTGGATGCTATTTTTCCAATGTTTAATATTAACCCATCAACATTCAGTTTAACTTCAATCGCTAAAAAATCCAATGTAATAAAAAAAAAAGATATTATTAGAATTAACAATACCTTTTGTAAATCCAAAAAATTCATTAATAATGATAAAATTTTTGAATTTGTATGTTTAAAACAATTAATCAATATTCTATCATTTATATTCGAGGATATTTCTATCGCTAAACAATCTATGGATAAATTAACTTTGTCGCCACCTCAAGTTAGCACGAAATATTACAAAAAAACTAAAACAAATTATAGAACATTAGAAGCGTTTAATAGTTATGTTATCGATAGGTTGTACGCTCTAAATAAAATGATTGATGGAATGATTGAAACAAATACTATATATGAAAATCCAATTTTAAACTTTGTAAAAACAATATTTGTAGCATTAGTCCAAAATATAACCACACATCTAGCGTTAGAGACGATTGATAGTTGGATTGAAAATAATGCTATGTTGAATAAATACAACACACTCCGTCTATACGATCACCAAAAACAGATATTTACACTATTCAACAGTCCTCAAAAAAAACCAAAGTTTGTATATTACTGCGCTCCAACTGGAACAGGTAAAACACTTACTCCTATCGCGTTGGCGACGAAGTTCAAGATTATTTTTTTATGTGCTGCGAGACATATTGGATTATCGTTTGCCCGTAACGCCATTTCTTGTGGATTTAAAATTGCACTGGCGTTTAATTGTAGCGATTCTGAAGATATACGATTACATTATTCTTCTGCTAAAAAATTTACTAAAAATTATAAATCTGGTGGTATTTATAAAGTAGATAATACTGTTGGTGATAAAGTTGAAATCATTATTAGTGACCTAAAATCTTATCCATACGCCTGTTATTATATGTCTGCTTTTAATGATATAAAAGACGTGATTACTTTTTGGGATGAACCAACGATATCGCTTGATTACAATACACATGAACTACACTCTATTATTCATAAAAATTGGAACGATAACATCATACCTAACATGGTTCTTTCTTCAGCGACATTACCCAATCACGATATGGTTCTCAATGTAGCTAAACAATTCTCGGATAAATTTGATACCACAATAGCATATATTAAAACACATGACTATAAAAAAACTATTAGTATTTACGATACACATTCGCGGATATCTACACCTCATTTGCTTTTGAAGGAAAACAACGCTTCTTTTGAAGAATTCCAACGCGTTGTTCATTCCATCAACAATGATAATACATTAATGCGGTATTTGGATATTGACTCTTGTGTTAAATTTATAATTTATATTATGAAACGGTTGGATATAGCGACACCTATCATTGAAGATAATAAGTGGTACAAATTAACACCACAGCTAATTAAACAGCTTTATTTAACAACCATGCTGAACATTGATATGGATTTATGGAAAGTGGTATGTAATGACAACTCTATTTTTCATACAACTGTCGATAAAAAATACGATAGTACGATTCGTTTTATGACTCAGGACGCTTATACATTAACCAATGGAGCCAGTATATTCTTAACTAACAATATATTTAAAATAGCGACATTTTGTTTTCAACAAATGAGTATCAGTAAGGATCATTTAACATACCTTTACGATGTGGTTGATCATAATAACAGATTATCTAATAAAATTAAAATTATAGAAAAACAAATTGAAGATGAAGAGTCCAAATTGAATTTGGATACTAAAGAACGAAAAATATGTAAAACAACGGAAGATAATGAAGCCAGTTCTAAAGTTAGACATCTACGTGATAAATGCGACGTGCTTTATAGGATGATGAAAAAAACCCAATTGCCTAATGTGTATATGCCGAATTCGTACGACCATATAAAAAAACACCATCTAAGCTTACCAGTTCCAAGCGACATTAACACAATACCATTTCAGTCCAGTCTATCAGACGATGATGTTATGAAAGTATTAGCGTTGCCTAATATATTGGATTCTTGGAAACTACTTCTTATGTGCGGGGTTGGTATTGTTAGTGATACGTTATGTAATGAGTATAATATTCTTATTAATGAATTTGCAGCGTCTCAAAAATTATATATGTTGATTGCATCAAGTGATTATATTTATGGAACAAACTATACGTTCCATCATGGCTATATTGGTAAAGACATGCAATGTTGTAGCCGACAGAAATTGATTCAAGCTATCGGTCGTATTGGTCGCGGGGTAACCAATCAACATTATAGTATTAGAATGCGGGACGATGCGATTATATCAATGTTGTTTGATGATACGACGAATAACAGTATTGAGGCAGAAAACATGAACCGCTTATTTTGTTATACTAACCAAAATGAGACGTTTGACGATACTGGTAATATGGATAACAATAATATGGAAGTAGTAGAACAATTGGAAAAAGCTATTGATACTGCCTTTAAGGAAGGATGGGTTGTAGAGAAAATACAACCATTACTTAATACAGTTATTGTATGCGCCGAAGACAACCATGTTGTTGTGGATGATTGGGAGACACTGGTTGATTAAACAAGTCGTAATAACAAGTTGTTAATATATATTCATTATTATACTATTAAATTGAATAATGAAAAAGTATAATAAATATCATTAAACAAACGATACTATGGATTGCTGCAGTGGTATTTCCAATAAAAACCATTGCTGCCACTGTTATTCGAATACTTATTTAGACAACGATACCTTTCTATGCTTTCCGGCTACCAATTGCACATGTCTTTCTTGTGAAGAATGGCTTGATAATGAAGATAGTGAGCATTCTTCTCATTCGTGCTGTAGCTCTTCAGGAGAACCTTGTTGCCACGACTGTGCGGTATTCTTTTGCCCATGCGCGGTTTTATTGGACGCTATATTACTTCCATTTCGGTATTTAATGGCGACCAAGACTGTGGTCGAAAAAACACCTCCTTCAACTGGTGGGACTGATGTTGATGATATTGTAAAGAGCGATGTGTAAGTAAACGTCTTGAGTATGAATGAATGATTATAATATGTTTAATACTCTGCTGTATAGATTTTTATTTTCTTTATATTGTTATTAAATTTAAAAACGTTTATTATTACTAACTATAATGAATTGATGTTATTACTCATCTAATTAAACCTCGTTATACAATAAATTCATGTTAATGAATGGGTTGGTTGTGAAATTGATCATATATTGAATATTAATAAATATATTGGTTTTTATAATAGAGTTGAACGAAACTGCAATCCAACCAATACATCACATTTAAAATACCAGTGATTTAAAGGACAAATAATGAATGGAAAGAGAATGACGCAAGTGTATTTATTTAAACAATATATACTAAATTCAAAACGAGTGTTTAATGTACATATTTTCAAAAACATAAACTAAAGACGATTTTATTAGTTAAGAAAAATAATCCATTAACTTATTCACCATATATGTGAAAATGAAGCGTATAAAAGAAATCATTCAAAATAAATGTAAATTATATTATTAATTACTCGTTTTATATTTATTAATAAAACATACATTTTATTTATCTTTCTCTAGTACTTCATTAATTCCATCATTATAGTCTTCTTTGGGTTTTAGTTTAATATCACAAGTCCCACAATGGTCATTGTTCGCCCAATAAACTTTACTGCTAATTATACTTTTATTATATTCAGGCTTCCATCGTCCCAATAATATTGTATTTTTAGGCTGAAATAGCTTGGTAATCATACTAAAATATTTATGCATACTTGCGGTTATATTGCGGTTTGGGTTATTTAACATTATAGAATCAATTTATTTTTAAATAATACATTTATTAAAAATAAATTACTTTTGTCCATTCTCTCAAAACATCTACTTAATATAATTATTTAAAATCTAAATATCTGATATATTATATAAACATATTTTTTAGAAAAATAATATTGGATTGCGGGATTTTATATAGCTTTTGTGTAGTGACATTTATATTATAAGTATTTAAAATATAAATTGAAATACTTATAGAAATGAATATACTACAATATCTCATAATGGCATCAAAAAACGATGATTTAATACAATTAGAACAGTATGTTAAAAATATTACCCTGTTGCAAAAGGGGCACATTTTACAACAATTATAGATATTATTTATATGTCAGCATTACGCAATAATATTACTATTTCAGATTTACTTAGTGACATTTATAAAGGAATACTTCATATAGATTTATTTAATAAATCAAATAGTGGTAATATTTATAAATTTATAAAAAATCCAAAATACAAATTGTTTGCTGAGAGAATTAAAGACATAACGGTTGGTTCAAATGGTGGTATGGCAAATATTGGTAAAGGAGAATGGCTTATAAGTATTGGGTGTGGTATAAATCCAAATACGGATAAACCTTATGTAAATATTATTAAAAATGGACTAGGTGATCTTCAATATCTTGATAAAACTGAAGAAGTAAAATGGAATGGTGGAAAGGTTTGTATTGGAAAAGCAGGAAACCAAGTTAATAAAAAATTCAATACATTGATTGACATTTCAGACAAAAAATGGGTAGTAAAATACTGACCTATTCCACGAATTGTTTTCATATTGTTATTATAAATATAAATTCGTTTATTGGAAATCAATTTATATTTATAATATTATTCTCATCCATATATTCTATTTTTCTTTTATTATACTGACAAAGTCTTTTAAATTTTTCATAATTATCGTATTGGGATTTTAGGAAAAAACTTTCAAACAACGTTCGTATGTATATTTCAGTAGTTATATACTACTATTACTAAATATTTTATGCTGAAAATATAATTTACTTGAAATGAAAGTCAGTATTTTAAATTTCCAAATGTGTAAAACGATTTAATAAATATTATAATTAACAATATCTATTACAGTTTTTTAATTGAATTACTTTGTTTTTTGCGAGTTTTTTTACCACTTTTACCACTTTTACCACAGATAGCGTTTGTTGTACCTAATTTATATTTTTTATCTAAATATGCCATATCGTCGGTTATTGTTTTACAAGCTTCTACATCAGATTTTCGTCGATATATACGCAACATATTTAATCGTCCTTTTTTAGCAATAGCCGCATTTTTAAGAGTGATATTACGTTTTTTCATCTCACTAACAACACCTTCATTTAAAGCTTTACGACGTTGTCGTTTTGTACCATTCAGTTTATAAGAATGTTTGTTTTTCTTTTTGGTGCTTGGTTTGAGCCGAGGTAGCACCACCTGTCCACCTGATTGAGACACCATCATTGTTTTTAATCCCTGGAGATCTTGAGATAAATTGATTGCTTGACTATCGACCTGTGTCTTTAACTCTTGGAGTTCCCTTTTTAATTCCATATCGAGAGAACCAAATGAATCATTTAATAATACCATCAACTCATAATAGGTCATGGTTCGCTTCTCTTTTTTCTTTTCTAATTTAGCAGTTTCTCTCGTTATTGAACGCTCAATACTCTTCTTGGCTGATTCGGTCGTTTTTTCAAACGACTCTTTATAATTACTGTCTTTATGAAATTTTGTAAATAAATTTTTATAAACCTTACTTCTTTTTTTCATCGCTTTTAAATCCCCATTTGAATTCATAAACGCCTCTTTCTCTCGTTGATACTGTTCTAATTCGCTTAATTTATCATTGAGATTTTCCTGTAGCAATGCGAGGCGGGCTTCCAATTCAGCGATATCGGTTAGTTTATCGACGTCAGAACTTCCACTAGACTTACCTCGTGACTGTCGAGTTTGTGTTTGCCCGGTCTTTTTAAAAGCGAAGTTAAGTTGAGAACATATGTTCTTTGCTATCGAAGAATTAACACCACCTTTTATTAAAACGTTAAATAAATAAAAATTACTTGGATTAGGAGGTTTAGAAACAGTATATTCAATGGCTTTGGACATTGTGTTAATATCCTTGTTTTCAATTGCTTCGATAAAAATAGACAATATCTTTTTTAATTCTATAAACTCTTGGTAGTTTTGTTTAATTAATTCATTATATTTTACCCGTGACGCTTCAAAAAAAGAGTTAAATTCAGGTGCTAAAAACGCGAGTGATATATTGAAATTATCATATATTAATGACATTGACGTCTTGTATTTTTGTACTATTAAATCCACTTTATCAGTAAATCCCTTTATATTATCTGTTTTAAAATTGCGTATAATTTTAGAAAAATTACATGATGCTAATATCTGGAAAGTGCTGTTTTTATTTATAGATTGTATATTATCCGTTATTTTATCTAGAAGTGTGTTATCCATCGTATTTGAGGGGTCGTCTTTATTAATAATGAGTTTGAATGTTTCCAATATGCGACCTATCATAGTTGTCATGTTTCTAAATGTGCTATCAATGCTACTTGAAGGTGATTCTAAACCACCTGGTGCCAATAAAGAAAGACACATAGGTTCTAAACCTAATATATTGATTTTTTCATTATCTGAAAACATACTTATAATGCTAGTAAAAGAGACAAAAAGATTATGTATATTTTTTTGTTCTACAGTAAATTTGTTAAAAAGAACGTCAATAGTATCGTTTCCACCATATAATAGTTCTACAGACTTTTCAAACTCTATAATAATACTATCCGTATCTTCTAACTTAAAAAAAGTAGTTTCTTTATTAGCTGAAGGTGGTGCTAAAATAACATGATATGATTTAAGATCATTGATAGACTTGTTGAGAGAAACAACAATATCATTTAAGGACTGGACGCCTAAATTATGTATAATTGCTGTGGAGTGTGATAATATTTCTTTACCATCTGATTGTGTTTTACTTTTAATACCAGTTAAAGACTCTAATGCTATTTTTTCTTGAGTACTGTCAAAAAAAGCCTTGTATTTTCTAAACAATGTGGAATGTGGTCGGATTCCTGTACCGTTAATCAAAAATGGAGTGTTATAAAACAATGATTCACCTGCGACGTTTTTGTCACTGGACGAAATATAGACACTGACATCGGTTGTTTTACCTTCTGATTTAAACGAGTCTTTTATAAGTGTATCCATTTTATTAACATATTTTACCTGTATAGAGTCTCCGAGTGATTTCATACTAATTATTATCTGTGTAAATAACCAATCGCGTTCTTGACCTTGTAAAGTCGATGCATAAGCGCTTTTTTCTATAATATATTCAGCAAAATTAAACATTCTTAAATAAGATTCTTTCTCTTCAGGTTTATCGCTACCCATTGTCGCTATGACGCTACTAAATGTTTTAAGGTCGGATGAAATTGGATTACCAGTTCTTTTAGAACTTGAAAATATTTTTTTTAAAACCGACATAACTTTATTTTCTTTTGAATTAAACAATTTGAATAAATCGGCGATGTTTTTTATAGTAAGGTCTTTTATTTTAAGCGATAATGATGTTTCTGGTTTTTTATGGAGGGTTCCCGGAAAGCCTGTAAGAAATTCTATACCATCATAGGCGTCGCGTGCTTTATTTTTTGTAAAAATCACTCTCATATATGACTGTTCAATACCTTCATCCACGTCCATACCTGGAACAACAGTTGCGTTGACCAAATAGTCCCGTTCAGACTTGGAAATTAGACTCGATGTCATATACGAGCCATCGGAGACACTAATAAAATCTGGTTTTTCTACACCAAAATATCCCATAAACTCATTTAAACACTCGGCCATAATCATACGTGCAGATATTGATTGTACGGCACTGATATCTTGTAAAAATTGGATACGGTTTTTAATGTCTGTGTTATCGACATTCCTAAAGGTGGTTATTGGAATTGCTCCTGTTGTTGCCGGATCAATGAGCCCAGCAGCATAGCTCAGTACTTTACGGTTTGATTTTCCTTCAAATTCCGTGGTCTGATTTTTTGTATAAATACCTTCGGGGGCCATTTTAATACCAACAATGGGCATTAATCGCCTAAACGAAGTGGGGTTGTCTTGGAAATATGTATTTAACTGGTTAATATCTAATGATTGTTCAACCTTGTCTATTGTAGTTGATAATTTAGAATAAAAATAGCGGCTATTAACACCATCGTCACTACTTCCACTAGAAGAACCGTCATCGGCTTTTTCAAATTCAAATACTAATCCCTGTTGTTTAAGCGTCTCTATTTTAACGTCATCGTATTTTTCAAATAAACCTTTGGTTTTACTGCGGGGAATTTTTATAGCTTTGATTATATTCAGATTTTCAAGACCACATGTATCCGTTATAAATTTTAACATTGAAGTATAATATGACCATTCTGTCTCCGTCAGTATTTCATTATCGTTATTGACAAGAGCGTTGGTCATGATATTGTCGGCTAATTCTATAACATTGGTAGTAGTAGTATCATTAATATTGTTTGTGGTTAATTCCTGTTTAAACTGTGTAATTAGTTTATCAATATTATAAATATATTTAGACTCAATGTCTTTCATATACCCTCCTAATATAGGACTTTTATCAAAGTCGTGTTTTAATTCATCCAATGTTTTTACTAGTCCTATGATATGGTTTAAAGGATTGTGTTGGTCGGTATATACTCCGTTGCAAATATCAATTGCACCTCCCCGTTGTCGCACATTGACAAATGACGACCGAGGTGTAATACGCTGCATAGTACTCAACTCTTTCGATAAATTAGTTGTTTTAAGATTATTAGATTGTAGGATAGATGAAGGCTTAACGCGTTTAAATTTGGAAGTGGTTGGTCTATTTATATCACCAGGAAGCTTTCTTCTATTTTCTTTATCATATGTGTTTTTTAATGTATAAGACTTTGTATTCAATGTCGGATTACGTTGGATTTTTCTCGTATTAAATAAAGACTGTAATACTGTAGTAGAGCGTAATTGAGGTGTCTTGTTGGATATAGTTTCGTCATTACCAGTTAGTCCTGTAAAATCACCGGATAAATGTTTAACAACATTGTCGTTCATTTCAGATGTACAATACAGGATATAATTCGTTAAAATATGCTCAAACGCCGTCTCTGAACTATTTGATAGTATATCTTTTAATACAGACGAATCCATTAATTCTAACATATTATTTTTAGATGTTAAAGTATCTAATATACGTTCAACTCTTTCTATATTGGTGTCAATATCGACATTATCCATTATTGTTATATAATAGGGGTATAAAAATATAATTAAACCTAAACAAGTTAAACAATGTGTATGTAATTGGTGTAAGTATGCAAATATTCGTTAAAACCCTTACAGGTAAAACAATTACTGTTGAAATAGAGCCAAGTGATACTATTGAAACCATAAAATTAAAGATAAATGACAAAGAAGGTATTCCACCTGACCAACAACGACTTATATTTGCTGGAAAACAACTCGAAGATGGAAGAACCTTGTCTGATTATAATATTCAAAAGGAATCTACGATTCACCTTGTGCTTAGATTGAGAGGAGGGTGTCAATTATGCTACAACGAAAACCGTGATAATCTTTGTGAAATTCACAAAGATTTGATAAATTATAACATGACCGAGTACTATACACAACGTAGTTCCAATATTGTCGATCTACCGACAACATATCAGGGTATCTGTATTTATTGTATATTTAGCGGATATCAAAAAATTGATAATTATGATAGGTGGAGTGATGTTATAGAGAAGGATATACCTGAAGATATGATGGGTATTCAATATGCTGGATTTTTCGATTGTATGAGAGGCAATGATTTTTTATATAAAATGATTTATGATGAAAATAACCAGTCAAATGACGATATTAACTACGATAATTCTAACTTACCTACTTTTATACACACTTATTTAATGGGATGGCTACTTGCTCAACGTACTGAATGTAATAAAGAAATAGCAGAATCCTTATATATGTCGTCACTATGTAGTTCTATCGAGGACCGTTCGCCTCATAGTTATATAAAGGAATAACCTGATAGGATGTTATGCCTTTAACGCAAATGGTAGCTTATGGTATGCCTGATTTTCATATAGACCAGCCATGGAATCCAGTTATAATGCGTAATTCAGATAATGACCTAACTATAATTACACCACCTAAAACAATAGATATAACTTACGTTGGTTGGTTATTGTCTAAAATAAGTAATTTACTATCATTTCCATAATAATCGAAGGATTTAAAATAAAATTGAACTGGTACTAATGTTATACTAAGTTTGTAATTAAACCATACACAATGCCTATATTTTCTGGCAATTTGGAAAATGATACCTATAAAGAATTTGTTGATGCTATTTTACATATTATGAAGACTAATCACCCAACATTAACACATCAAATATTATTCGATAATGTCGCTACGTCTGACGTTGAACCTATGCAAAATATAATGCCTTTTACTAATATTAATTTAGAACTCCAATCGCCTTCTCGACAAACAGAATGTATTGATTTCTTACAATTTCATATACCTTATATGCTAAAATCAGTATATATAAAATTGTATATTCAATGTTGCATTATCCACCATTATTTTGTAAATATAAATGACGGGTTTGAATCAGTTCATGTTGAAAATGTCTATATTAAATGGGATGATGTCTTTGCTGAAGAAGACGTTGTAGAAGATATAGTTAATCTAAATACTACTTCTTGTAGTATCGGTGATGCTATGCTACAATTTACTGAACAACAATTTACTGAACAACAGTTTTTTAATGACCTTTACTTGTGTGTTATTACGAACGATTTTAGAAACCAAGTAAGTTTTGGTTTTACAGAATTATCACCGTCGTTTTATATTGATACTGTTGGCGAACCAAATAATGTACCAGCTGGTGAATTAGAGAGTGATATTGATAATAATGTTTCATTATTTAATTATACGGTTTCTGGTGGTAATTATTATCAAGTTAATATGGAAACACATGGGGTATATAGCTCATATATGCCTGGTTTTGGTATTTCCAATCGTGTCGTTGCTTATGATGGTGTGCATGATCGTTTAATCGGAGAAAATCAACTAATGGATGATGATGTATTCACGACGAATTCTGATATACCTGAATACTCGGAGCAAATAAATGTTAATTTCGCTCCTTTGGAAAGCCTTATTATACCTAAAAACAGTAGGACGAACGAATGTCCTGTTTGCTATGATACAATAACAGTATTGGATTTCTATGATTGTCAGCATGGAATTTGCACTTCATGTTTTGAATCTTGGAAAGATGCGAATCATCATACTTGCCCCATGTGTAGAGCTAATTACAGTACATATGATAATGGTATCAATGTGTATCCTTTTGCCCTACGACTTGAAGAACATCAATTAAACCAAACAGATATTCCTTTACTTATCAGTGAATAATATGAATTATATAGACTCGTAGTTAGTAAATATTAATTTATAAATAAATAACATATCATATGCTATTTATTTATGAATTAAACCTATAAATTTAAACCTGTTTATAAAATATTTTTATTTAAATTCTATTAATTACTGTAAGCAAGACCACCCATACCACTCATTACACGGAACACATTGTAATTAGTAGCATAGACTCGCACCTTAGCAGTAGAAGTTCCAGCAACAGTCGCGTTAGAAACCACTAATTGTAAAGTACCATTGTCAATACGACTCATATTGCAGGTACCACAAGGCTGGTGTTCTTCGGGGCGGAGGGCGAATGAATACACGTTAATACCAGTATCGGGTGTGCGAGTATGGTGTTGGTAAGGTTGTACTTGGTCGAAGTAAGTTCCCTCACGCTCTGAAAAACGGTCTTGTCCGTTCAATTGAAGTTTGGCAGTCACCACGGGATTTTGTCCCCAACAGTGGAGATTGAGGGCGGTTTCAGCAAGGACGAAGACACCGGCATCAGATACAGCTGAAACACTGAACTGGTTATTGTTAGGTAAATTAGCACTGTTTCCACTTCCTGAAAAACCAACATCAACTGCGTCTCCTATTGATCCATTTATTCCCCAAGCACCAGCATCAACAAATAGATTTTCATCAATAAACTCGTCTTTAGAAAGCGTATCAGCGCCTCCGAAGGCTCTTACACTGTTTGGCAACACATCTAAAGCATCAGTGTAATTGAATGGTTGTGCGCCCAATAAATTGCACAATTGCTGACCTGGTTCAAGAGAACTACAGTAATCAACGTTAGTATCGGGTTGAACCACCCAAACTAATTCTTTACAAGGATGGTTGAAGTTGAGTTTAATTTTGTTGCTTGAACTTCCAATAGACTCGTCGCCAGTGAATTGCAATTGCTCAATAAGATATTCATGGGGGTTTTGAGCCATTTTACGACGTTCATCAGTATCCAAGAAAGCATAATCGACATATAGGGAGGCAGCAACGAGAGACTGACTGTAAGCGCGAGACACTTTTTTAGCAGTAGGAGTTCCAATATCTGACATTGCCCATAGGCATTCGTCGATGGGACGTAAATCAACGTTAATACGAACCTCGTGATATTGAAGAGCAATCAAAGGTAGTGCCAAACCAGGATTACGGCAGTACCAGAAAGTTAAAGGAACATACAGTGTAGTTTCAGGCAAGGCGTTGCGAGGAGCACAAACTTGAGTAGGCACATTATCACTATTGCATGGTCCATCAACATCTTCGAAAATAGGCTCAACAACATAAGTCAATTGAGTTGTATTACCCACCATTGAAGCATAACCACGTTCATAATGCTCACTGGTACCGGTCAGTTGATTCCAAATATGCATCCAATCGCCATATTGACGGTCGATACGCTGACCACCGACTTCCACCTCAACCTGTGATACCATGTGTTCCCCAATATAATCCAACCAGCGAGCATAAACACCCTCACCAGTGGTGTTTGCCATGTCTTGGTTAATCTCGGGTAAGGTCACCTGTAAATAAGTTCGGTAGGCAAGATCACCATTGCGCGCGACAACACAGGTGACACGACGACCAAAATCGGCCTGACCGTTAAAGGTCTGTTCGATAGACTCGACCGCAAAGTTGGTATAGCGACGGTATGTGACCTTCCAGAAAGAAATTTGAGGACGACCAGTCAAGTAAGTATCCTGTTGTCCATAAGCGACAAGTTGCATAAGTCCTCCAGCCATTGTTATTAAATTAGGCAGAGAAAAAAAAATAAAAAAAATACGAATTAAATAATCCTTGGTAATCTATATTTATTTATCTGTGTTCAAAATTGTCATCGATAAATTTTGATAAATACGAATCCAAATATACTTCCTTGTCATTTTCATGTCTTTTCTTGAATACATAACAACCCCCTTTTTTTTTCACACTCCATCCAGTTTCCAATGCATTATAAATAAATACCATTCGTTGGAAAACTAATAAATCAACCTTGTTTGGGTCGCAACTTACCCCTTGGTTGCTACCTTGACAATCGATACTCATAATTGTTGTATTGTTATATTAATTATAAGTATTATAAACATATATTAATGCGTAAGAATCTATAAATTAATATTATAACTAGACCAGAATGCTATTAAATAGTGTATCCTCTATCTAATTATAACACATTCATGCTATCTTTCAAACCCAAGACAAACAAAACCATAGAGTATTCTTACAAACAGAATATGACGCTAGACCAAAAACACCAAGACATTATTGAAACAATTCATTGTGATGAAAAAACCATACCTTCATTAAAAAATCAAATAAGTATTTTAAAAACACAGTTAAAACAAAATCACCTTACGTTTAACCAACATTTATCTTTAAATGACAAACTTAAATCCGCTAAGACGCGGATAAAAAAAATTAAATCCAAGAGAAAACAGTATTATTTAGATAATTCTGAACATATTTTTAGGTATTTTGAAGATAAAAAAAACATAACGTGTATAACACCGTCAGTTAATAAGTCGCCGATTATTAACACATCTCATTCAGATAAAATATCCACCTTTTTCAACATGTCCTCTCAATCAAATATCAATGCTATTAAAAAAGACAGCAGTACTACAAACGAACCTTATAATGAGGCTTTCAAAACACCACATAGTGATTATATTTACGAATATATGAAAAATATGGACGATATATACTTTGATATAGATAAATACATCCATCCTAATAATATGTGTCAGGTATGCACCAAAGGCGAACTAATACCAGTTTCATGTGATGGTGTCATAATATGTAATAAGTGTGGTATCCAACAACCGTTTATTACCGATCATGAAAAGCCGTCTTATAAAGAACCTCCAAAAGAAGTATGTTTTTACGCCTATAAGCGTATTAACCATTTTAGAGAAATATTGGCTCAATTCCAAGCCAAAGAATCCACACAGCTTCCACCAGACGTTCTTGACAATATTCAATTTCAGATAAAAAAAGAACGAATACAATTAAAAGAATTGACGTATTCAAGGACTAAACTCATTCTTAAAAATCTTGGGTATAATAAATATTATGAACATATACCTTACATTAAAAATAAATTAGGCATTCGACCACCAATCATGTCTCCGGAGTTGGAAAATACATTGTGTAATTTATTTACCGAAATACAACACCCTTATTCTAAATACTGCCCGGATGATAGGACTAATTTTTTGAATTATTATTACACTGTATTTAAACTATGTGAGTTATTAGACCAGACCGACTATTTGACACTACTCAAGGAAGCCATGATTGGAGACAGAATAAAACGTATTGAACAGGATGTTATCTGGAAAAAGATATGTGGTGAAATGGACTGGGAATTTATAGCTACAGAATAAGATTGATAATAAATATAATGTAATAAGATTATTACAATATATTTATAAATACTAGGTATTTTTATTTTACAAAAATTAAGCGCGGGGGAATCCAACCAAATTAGCACCAATACCAAAACCTGCACCTGAACGCGCGGAAACTGCCATGCTAGGAACATAGGTATCAAGTATAGAAAATGTCGCCGCAGCGGTAAGGGCAATAAGAGCAACCTCGTCTAAATTGAGAGACTTTTTGGGAATGCTATAAGCTGCCAACGCAACCATAACACCTTCCACTAAATATTTTACAACCCGTTTAAGAAGTTCAGTAACGTCCATTAAACCATTTAGCATTATTATATAATAATTAGAAATAAAAATAGATAAATGGTATTATTGAACAATAATAACAACGTCTTTAAAAGAAGTATCCATATCAATGATTTTAATTAAATGCTCCATTTGACAGCAAATTTCGTCTTCTATGCTATTTAATATCTTTGTGGTATCTACTAACGAAATATAATTAGATTCCTTATCATTTAATATGTTAATTCTAAAACCCAATAAGACTTCGTTATTTTGAATATAGTATAACTGTAATCGTGTATCTGTTTTATAACAATGTGAATTTATATTAAATAACTTTTTAGGGTGATAATTATTAAGAGTTTGGTCTATTTTAGACATTGTATTGTTATAGATAATATATGGTTTATTAAACCCATTTGAAACATCATTTAATATTTCATCGGTATCAAGATTAAATATAGATGTTAATTCGTCCATTAATAGCATATATCCTATATACACCACCATACAATCGTATATTATATTAAGTATAATCCTTTAGCATAAATTAAACGATTTAAACCTAAAATATATCGATGTGTTATACCATTTATGAAAATAATAACGTCTATATTCTATTATAGGTTTTTTTTAGATATAATATTATGTGTATATGTTTATTCGTTGTATTTAATTGTCAGGACATTCATATAATCATTATTTTAATATAAAATATGTGGAAATGTAGTTAAAGATATGGCTATAATTAAATAATTATGACCTCTCAGTTAAACACATCCAATGATTCTCATAAAGGCATTACAAGAAAACAAAATAAAGATGGTACTACAAACCCTCATTATGTCGATTTGTTAGATGAAGACCCTACTGTTGCTGGACAAAAATTCGTTTGTATGTCATTTGCATCACCAGAAGACATTATTAAACAAAAGGAAATGTTTTTTTTTGACGAGTTTATCAAACATTGGGATTTTGCTAAATCCATCGACAAGTTTGCCCAATTTCTGAATTTTGTCTCTTATAAATACGATATAGACCAAAACGCTCTATCTGACGATTTACAAGAGTTTGTTAAAGAAGAAAAAAGCAACCTGCTTATGACCACCATTGAGGATGAGTATAAAACGTTCCTTGAAAATCACGAAGAACGTCTTGAAAATGAATTTATGCAGTGCAATGAGTTTAAAACATCCACGAGGGGACTAAAAATAAGAGGGTCGTTTGACTCACAGGAAGAAGCGGAAACACGTTGTAAATTGTTGCGCGATATTGATCCAAACCACAATATTTTCGTTGGTAAAGTTGGTGTTTGGATGCCTTGGAATCCGGACGCTTATAAGACTGGGCGGGTTGAATATATGGAAGAAGAATTAAATGAACTTATGGCTAAGAAGCGAGAGAACGATCAGCTTACCAAAATCGAATTTGAAAAACGCGTTAGAGAAACCAAAGAAAATGCAATTCAAGAGAATATTAAAAAGGCCAAGGCGTCTGGCAATGTCCTTACTCAGAATATTGATAAAGATGGTAACCTTGTTGGTATTAATGAAGAACACACATCGGCAAACATTTCAGACGAATTGTTTAATAATGAAGATGCTATTGTTGGAAAGCAATCTGCATCTACCGATCACGGGCTTAAAGACGCCCTTGATCGAAGTAAAACACATAAACGCCATGGTCTTACCGAAAATACAATTGTCGAATGTGATGAAGATTAGATTACATTTTAAAACAAAATTGAACTAATAGTAATTCTAATTATCCAGTTAATCAAACTCTAACTGGATAATTATGGAACAATACAACCCCGAGTGTCGTCAAAAATTCTATGCTTTTGTAGCCAATGAAGTATATCTTCATTGTCATCCTAGTGAATACATATACAGACTGTTTTCAAAAACTGACCAATTTAATATACAACACGTTGAAATGGCCTACTATCGCCTATTTTCACAATGGTTACAATTAATAAAACAACATATTGTTGATTTAAATTTTAGTGGCAATTACGTCGATATTATGGAAAAATGGTTTTATTCAAAAAATGATATTACCCTTATGTACATTGTTGAATTTATACATAGAATACATTACTTCAATCATTACATTAGAGATAAACCAGAAGAATTGTCTAATTATCGAAGCATGGTCCATATCGCAGTTTCTGTTAATACGACAGACAATTACAACCTTGATGTCCCTATGCGATTTCTTGAATTTATCTATGAAGGTAAATAAATACTATAACGCTACTGTGTTTTAATTACTTTTAATGATTTTTTTTAATGTTTATCCGGGTGGTATTTTTACGTCGGGATTGATTAACGTCATATTCGGGTTCATCGTCATCATCGTTTTCTAATTGCCTAGAAATTTCCCAATACTCTCTCGAACCAAGTTTAAAGTCGGGATGCGATGCCGCCTTGTACCAAAAAATCTGGTCTTTTAATTTGTTGGATTTCACGTTATTATTTACTACTAAACATTCAAAATTCTCTGTACATTGATCCATCACTTGACAGAACGACTCCATGGTTGGGAACATACCAGCATAGTTTTCCCAAATACGTTTTCTATTACTTAAATATGGTTCTCTCAATATGAAGACATAGTCTATGTTTGTTCTGAGATTCGGTGGTACGCCTAGTGGAAACTGCATTGTAACAACCAACATAATCTTCCAGTGACGACCATTCATAAAAAGTAATCGCATCATTTTATCCCGCGACCATGAATTGTCATACAGACAATCGTCTAAAATAACAAATGTGCGAGGATCTGTTTTAACCCTGCCATACATTTTTTGTTCTTTAAGGACCATCTTCAAGGCGGACCGTTGTCTTTTAAGAACATTTTCTATTATAGCACTATTGTATTCTTCGTGAATAAATATCTTAGGAACAATTTCAGAATAAAAACCATTACCGGCTTCTGTGCCTGAAATGACAGTGCCTATGGGGATGTCCTGGTGATAGTAAAGTAAATCGCGCACTAGAAACGATTTACCGGTATCACGTCGCCCAATTAACACAATAACGGGTCCTTTATTTTCATCGGGTCTAAATGATATGTGGTGCATGTTAAATTTACTTAATTCCAAGGTCATACTACTTGTATGACAATAAAATAAAACTATTTACTTAACGAAATGTATTAGTTTAAAAAAACGAGAATTAATATGACTATTATTCAACTATAGGATGGAAAACATGTGTGATTACCAAGAAACCCATAAACAGGTGTATAATTACAGTAAGCATAAACACATTAGTAAAAACTATCTTTCAACATTGTCCGATAGTCTCAAGAAATTCAATATTGAACGACCGCAAACATATTATCCATTGTTAGACCTCTTATTTAAACTCAATGACGATAATCATAACAATGTTTGTCTTGAACATCGATACCAATTACATCATGTCGAAACACTCGATACAAACGCTTCTTGTACAATTTCTTGTTTAAATAATAAAACAAAGCTGTTTGATATAAAAAAAGCATTCATTAAATTCGCGCCATTAACAGACCCATTTAAATACTTATGTGGAAAAACATTTCTTGATACAGGTAAAGACACTCTGCCAGTATTCCGTAGTACCAACCATAGTTCTGCATCTATCATTCAATCTCCCTATAATCCCGCCTATGTAGATAGTTTTTTTTCTTATCTAACCAGCCAACTAAAAAACGATTATGATTTTCAAAACGGGCTTGATTATTACGGTAATGTGTGTTGTATTAAAGACCAGTTTAAGGTGGGTATTGACGACGAATTAAGTTTTTTAAACAACTCGTCGTTTTTTATGCTCAATAGAAAGACGACCTTCGGTGTGGTCGACAGTATTGACGACAATGATTGTATTTCTAGAAATAATATTAATACCTCAGTAAAATCACCTATAAAAATTGACACGACAACAATCTCCTTTACGGTTGATCCTATGAACAATTTATTAGACGAAGTTATTGGTTCTATGGATAATACTAACGATGATGTCTCTACATTAACTATTAATGGACATCTGAGAGAAGTGGTGTTTGATAATAACTTGATTGGTAATATTTCATTAGTAAAAAACGAGTCCTCCACCAACAGTCAATGTTCTTCAAGAACATCCTATACAACCGAGAGAAGCTCCAACACATCATCCGAAAACGACAACGATACAATATCCATCAGTACAGACCAGTCTACTGGATCATCATCTGGTTCTTATGGAAGTGAATGTGAGAGTAATGCTACTATCTACGCATCGATAGATCAATTTCCAGTTAATATGATTTTCTTAGAGCAATGTAAGGCTACTTTGGATGATTACATAGAAAATAACGTTATTGACGCCATTGAAATGAAGGCCATCCTTAGTCAAATAATACTATCGTTGGCGGTCTATCAACACTGCTTTGATTTTTCTCATAATGATTTACATACAAATAATATTATGTATGTGCCTACTAAACAGGATTTTATATATTTCCGTATAGACGAAACGTCTCAAGTATATAAAGTACCTACGTTTGGAAAACTATGGAAAATAATTGATTTTGGACGATCTGTTTATAAAATAGCAAACCAGACAATTGAAAATACCTGTTATAGTGAGGATGGTGACGCGACAACTCAATATAATTTCGGAAAGTTATATTCTGATAAATACACCTTACGAGAACCGAATAAAAACTTTGACTTATGTAGATTAGCATGTTCGCTGTTTGATTATTTTTTGGACAGTGATAGCGATAGTAGATATATTATATATGATGAAACCACCAAACAACTTGTTTTAAATAAATCGGTCGGAGATAAACACTATGATAACTATTCAATTGAGAATCTTATTTTAAAATGGCTTACAGATGGAGATAATCATAATATATTGTATAAATCCAATGGGGAAGAACGCTATCCAGGGTTCAAATTATATAAAATGATTGCAGTAAAATCAAACGTGCGATGTTGCCCTTTTGAAAATATCAAAAGTGCCTATTTTGATGAGTTTGTTAATAATGCGGTATTGGATGATAATGTTGTTGTAGTATCAATTAATTCGTTGCCGGTATTTTATGTTGAATAATGATAGAATTATTGCTGTTATATAAAATATAAATATGTCGTTCGTCTGTATTAACGTAATTGCACATTGGTTTTAGACAATCATCCACACTTTTACCCTTACAGACGGTTGATTTATCTTGGTGATCCATATATAATATATCTATTTTAACAAGTCATAATTAA
>Ga0307933_1000075_pt1 | contig 87227 bp, 77 predicted proteins | sample OrgLakmetageno88_FD_201811 | JGI IMG/M metagenome (GOLD analysis project Ga0307933, IMG submission 201811) | Saline water microbial communities from Organic Lake, Antarctica - #88 | ecosystem: Environmental > Aquatic > Non-marine Saline and Alkaline > Saline | place: Antarctica: Organic Lake...
TGGCCGCATTGCTGCATGATGCGCCGGAATACGTGATCGGTGACATGATCTCGCCGGTGAAACATGCCGTCGGCCCGGATTACGACGCGCTGGAGCGAAGGCTCGGGGCGGCGATCCATATCCGCTTCGGCCTGCCCGCCGAGATCCCTTTGAGTGTCAAGAAGCAGATCAAGCGCGCCGACAGGCTCAGCGCCTGGATGGAAGCCACCGAAATCGCGGGGTTTTCCGTAGTCGAGGCCGACCGGTTCTTCGGCAAGCCGGTCCCCGCGATGCTGACGGATTTGGCCATCACCCTGCGCCCACCGACGGAAACCCGCGCCGCCTTCACCGCCCGGCACAAGGCGCTGATGGCCGAGATGGGGTAGCGGATCGGCCGGGACGCATGGCCCCGTGCCGCGACGCGCGTCATGCCGCCCGAGTGAAGAGGTCAAATGGACCGCTTGAGGCACTGTAGGCATGAATTGGGCTGAAGGGGACGTTGGCTGCCTTTGCCCCGCGCGGAGTCAAGCCCGAAGGGCGCCGCGCATCGTCATGCTGGAAGCACGCCTCCGGCATGACGCCGCCCCCCGGCACGGCGATTTGGCTGCGACCTGCGCTGTGCTCTGATCTTTTCCTGACTTGGCTGGAATAAAGCGCTACCAAATTAACGCTGGATCGCCGCACCGCGGCCCGTCGATGCGCGGCTCGTCACGACATTTCCAGTGTTCCCTTCAGACCAAACCCCGGCTTCGGGGCTGTTGCGGCAACAGGCCGCGAATTTTCGCAGACCCGTCGACTGCGCCCCCTATGCAGGCTGCGTCAGGCGGACGCGGCCTGCATGTCCACCTTGACGCTCTGCGTCCTGCCATCCTTGGATTCGCCAAAATAGACCGTCTGATGCGGGAACGGGATCTCGATGTTGCGGGCGTCGAACACCGTCTTGAGCACGCCATTATAGGCCCGCCCGATGCCCCATTGCCGCCCCGGAACGCATTTGATCCGGGCGCGCAGCATCACCGCGCTGTCGCCGAAGCTGTTGACGCCGAACCATTCCAGATCGCCGAGAATGCCGCTCGCCTGATCGGGATCGCCCTTGAGTTCCGCGAAGGCGTCGAGCATCGCCTGCTTGGCCTCGTCGACATTCTCGCGGTAGGCCACGCCCATGTCGCAGACGAAATAACCGTAATCCTTCATGTAGTTCGACACCATGTCGACCGACGAAAACGGGATGATATGAAAGACACCCTGCAGGTCCCGCAGGCTGACAGAGCGGATCGTCAGCTTTTCCACCGTGCCGGTGACCCCGCCGACGGTAACCACATCGCCGACATTCATCGCGTTCTCGAACTGGATGAAGATGCCGGTGATGATGTCCTGCACCATGCTTTGCGCCCCAAAGCCGATGGCAAGACCCAGCACACCGGCAGAGGCCAGAAGCGGCCCGATGTCGAGCCCGATCTCGGCCAGCACGAACATCAGCGTGATGATCACCAGTGCGATCGTCGCGGCATTGCGCAGCAGCGACAGCAGCGTCTCTTCGCGCGGCGTCGCCACGCGGCCGAACTCGGGGTTGAGCCGGTAATCGATCCACGATGTCAGGGCCAGCCACAGGCTGAAGGATACCAGCAGCACCAGCGACACTGAAATGATCATGCCGGTCAGGCGCAGGCCGAACTGGCTGATCATCCAGGCGCGCAGGTCGATCAGGCCGATGGCGTTGATCGCCAGCAGCACGACACCGATGAAGATCAGACCGCGCAGCACGACCAGCACCTTGGGCACGAACGCATTCAGGCGTCCCTGCAGCAAGGGCACGCGGCCCGAGACCCCGGGTGGCAGGATCACGCCGCTTATCAGGGCGCGGCTGATGAAGCCCGAGGCGGCAAACCCCAGAAGCCCGACCACAAGGACCTGTCCCGAGGCGAGGAAGGTCTGAAACATCGCTTCGCCCGGGCGCATCACGACGAGGACAAACATCGCCAGCAGATAGACAAGCGCCGGCCAGTGCCAGCGCCGCGCGAGAAAGGCGAGGGTGCCGCGCGCCCGGCGGGGCTGTTGCGCATCGGCCATCTCCGGAGGCTGCGCCGGGTCCTCTTCTGGCGGCTGCGGACCAAGCAGCCAGTCGGTGACGGCCTTGCGATTGCGCAGCACCAGCCAGATCGCGAAGCCCAGCACCAGCACGGCGATCAGCGCCGAGACGGCACGGCCCGCCGCAAACGAGACATTGCTGTTGATGATCGGCACGATCAGAAGCTGGCCGTACCCGACGACCCCGACGATCAGGTTGATCCTCGAGGCGAGATAGGACGCGGCCATGTCCCCGATCGGCAGCGGCCGGAGCGATGTCGCCGAAGGCGACAGCACGACCCTGACCGCGACCTTGGCCATCTCCACCATCAGGAATGCATTGAGATAAAGCGTCTGACGGATGCCGATCTGCCCGAACTCGCCAAGCGCAAGTATCGCCAGCGCATAGCCCGCCCCCCATGCGAAGACGACGATCACCGCGTCGGTCAGGGCGGATGCGGTGAACAGCGTCACCGTCCGCAGGATGCCGCCCTCGCGCGCCGAGGCGCTCATCGCCGCGTAAAGCGCCTTGCCGAACCGGCGCAGCACCAGAAAGACGCCCACGGTGCCCAGGATCACCAGCGCCAGATCCCTGACCGAGTCCAGCAGGACGCCCAATTCGTCACCGCTCAGCCCGTCCAGAACGCCCGGTGCCTGCGTGAGCTGGCGCCAGAACGTGGTGCTCCAGCTCACGATATCCTCGGCCATGCCCTGGGTGATCAGCGCGACCTGCCGGCCAAGGGACATGTCCTCGGGCGGCGGCGCGCCCGGCGCGAGCGTCTCCACGACCGTCCGGGCGGGGCTGTCGGCAGGACCTGCGCTGCGCAATCTCTCGATCAACTCGGCGCGCGCCGCGTCATCCTCGATCACGTCTAGCAGCAGATCGACGCTCGACCTCGGCTCTGTCTCCTCGCCGGACGCCGGCGCATTGTCCTGCGCAAGGGCAGGGCCAAGCAGGACGCAGAATGAAACCAGAAAACTCGCCAAGTATCGCAGCATGCCAAGATCCCTTCGTCCCGGGTTTGTCTCTCTGGGGGCGCGGATAGGTCACGCAACGCCGGATCGCAACTCGGAAAAGGGATGATTCATTGGCTCAGATCATGGCCGACGGTCGCGGAACGCTATTTAGGCGCGGTTGCCGCCGCGTGTGAAGGAGGTGCGTTGATCGTCCCCTCGGCGCGAAAACACAAGACCGCGATGCTGCGCCGGAAGGTCTCGTCGGCGGGCAGAACCCGATGCGGGATCACACCGCCAAGCAACACGACCGCCTGCCCCGGGCGCATCGAGATATCGCGTGCGGGGCTTGTTGGCGTGATGTCCTCCAGCGGGCGGCGCGCCGCGGCGGGATAAAGCCGTAGCGCGCCGGTATCCGGCGCGGCCCCACCCGACCGCTCGAGGCAGACGATCAGCGTCACATCGCAGGTCTGGATATCGCGATGCAGGCCAAGGAAATCCCCGGGGTGGTCGTAAAAGCTGTAGCTGCCCCGCGACCCTGTCGGCCATGCCCCGGTGCCGACGAGGCGACCGATCCGGTGCGCGAGATCGCGATCCGCGTAGACCGCATCCAGCACCGGCCCGCCCGGCGCGCTGGAAAGCCTCTGGGCCGGCATGGCGGCGCGCCAGCCACCGGGACAGGGATGCGCCCGATGCTGGAGGGCCGCGTTCGGCCTTGCCGCGCGCGCCTCGGCCCGCAGCGCCGCCACCCACTCCGGTGCCACCAGACGGTCCAGCACCAGCGCACCGCCGGCCGCGACGAGAGGCGCGCGGCCCATCGGGCTAGAAGTTCCCCGGCCCGAAATCGGGCGGGGTCTCGAAGGCGATCTCGGCAACGCCCTGCCGCAGATCGTCGGGCAGATGCGACAGCGGGACGGTCGCGCCGCCATCCCCCACCGAAACGCCCGCATCCGACATCGACATCGGCGTCGCGAGCACGCTTTGAAACGTCTCCAGCGGGCCGGTGAGAAGGATGGTGTCGTCGCCGATCCGCTGTGCCCCCAGCCCGAGGGCGGCAAAGCGCGCGGCGACCGCGTCGCCATCGGCAGCGGGAGACAGAAGAATGGCGGCGGAAACGATGGACATGGCGGCCTCCTCATGGAGCATCTTGTGCCCTGACTGGCTGGAATTGGCGTTGGCCGGCATCGCGGCCATGCCGAGCGTCAACAGGATCGCGGTGAATTTCGGTAGCATGGACGGCCTCCTCGACGCTGCGGGTCTCGGGCGCGGTATCCCAGTCAGTGGGAAACCGGTCGAACACGCCAAGTGACAGATAGGTGTTGCCGCTCCTGATCACCAGATCGGCGGCGATGAGATCTTCGAGCCTTGCGACGATGCGGGCCTCGGTGATCTCGCCACGATCCGCGCGCGCAAGGATCCGCGCGACGCCTGAGGCGCTTTGCGCCTTGTCGCAGGCCAGATAGATCAGCCGGTCCGCGCCGCCCAGCCTGTGCCGCAGCGCCCGACCCCGCCGCGTGTCCGTGATGGTCAGCGTCCGGCCGTCATCGCTGACGCGCAGGGTGGCGCCCCGCTGCGCGCGCCACGTGTCCACCGCCTGTCCGAGCCGTGCGACGAGCTTGGGCGAGGCAAGGCTCGCGCCGTGCTCGGCATCGAAGTAACACGCGATCCGCGCCCTGATATCGGCCTCGAAGGGATAGAGATGGTCGAAGACGGGCAGGGGGCGCAGTCCGGTGATCCCGAACGCCTCGGGCGTCTCGTAATAGGGCGCGAACCGGTCGATCCGCACCGGGCCGATCCCCGAGGGGGCCTGCAGATGCGCGATCTTCGGGATGAGCGCGAGCGTTTCCTCGTAATCGGCGTCCACCTCGCCGGGAAAGCCGTAAAGGATGTTCCACTCGACCCCGACGCCGTATTCGCGCGCCCATTTCAGAAGCTGGATGTTGCGCAGCGCCGTCGTGCCCTTGCGCATCAGCTTCAGCACCCGGTCCGACAGATTCTCGATCCCCGGCTGGATGGTCAGGATGCCCGCCTCGCGCAGGCCCCGGACCTGGTCGCGCGACAGGTTCGCCTTGGTCTCGTAGAAGATCGGCTGAAGCAATGGCCGGCGGGCCAGTTCGGGCAGGACGCTGCCGAAATATCCCATGTCGAGGATGTTGTCGACGACGCTCAGCATCTCGCCGGGATAGGCACCGACATGCGCGAACTCGGCCAGCGCCCGGTCGGGTGATTTCACGCGAAAGCCCATGCCCTCGCCGTTGAGCCCGCAAAAGGTGCAATGGTGCTTGGCCCCCCACCAGCATCCGCGCGAGGTCTCCATCAGAAGGGTCGCGGGAAGCTCGGGCACGGCGCGGTCGCGCATCGCGAAATAATCCGAGAAATCGGGCATCGGCAGGCGGTCCATGGCCTGCACGGGCTGCGCCCTGACAGGGTCGGCCCCGCGCGACAGGACGCCCGGGATGCGCGGCGCGGGCCGCCCGGCCGCAAGCGCACCGATCAGCGCCGGAAAGCTCTCATCCGCCTCGCCCTGACAGACGTGATCGACGAAGGGGAAGGTCTCGAACAGCGCCTTCCCCATGTCGCCCTCCCAGTTCGCGCCGCCGAAGACCAGACGCGGCCGGGGATGGCGCGCCTTCAGCCTTCGGGCCATGGCGAGCGAGGCGAGGTTCTGCACGAAGGTCGAGGTGAACCCGATGACATCGTAGCTGTCCCATGCGTAAAGCGTCTCCAGCCGGTCGAGATAGGCCGGTGTCGCCTCGCGCACCGCGACGATGCGGCGGATGTCGGCCGCCGTCATCTGCCATTCGTCGCGCAGGATGCGGGTGACATAGGCCCAGTCCCGGTCCGGATCGCGGCCATAGAGGGGCAGGGTGAAACACCAGTCACCGGGAAACGCCGTGTAGGGCACCTCGTCGCCGAGCCATTGATAGGTTTCGGGCCCGATCATCTCGACGAGCGGTTCGAAGGCATAGGCGATCCGGCAGTCATGGCCGTCGCGGATGAGTGCGGACTTCAGCAGACTGAGGCCGAGCGCGGGGCGGTCGAGCGCGCCGAACGGCATCGAGACGAGCAGAATTCGCATGACGGCAGTCCTCACACTCGGCGGGGCTCGCGGGCGACGTTTGCGTACGCAGCGGCGGTACGGCATGTACGCGATGTACACACCGGATCGCGACAGGGTCGCACCGCCCGCGCGCGGTTCAGATCTCGTCGGGGTCGATCTGGCCCTTCCTGACCATGTCCTCCAGCGCGTCGAGTTCATTCTCGTCGAGCGCGGCACCCTGCTGTGCGGCCTCGGCCATCTGCGCCTCGGCCGCGTATATGTCGTCTTCGTCCTGGCCGACGACCGGGGGGGCGGGCCGGATCGGGTTGATCGGCCGGATGGGCTGGATCGGCGCGACGGGCTGCACGGGCTGGATCGGTCGGATCGGGCCGCGCGGCTGGATGGGGGTGATCGGCCCGCGCGGCTGGATCGGCCCGCGCGGCTGGATCGGACCGCGGATCGGCGTGATCGGCCCTGTGATCGGGATGACGGTGCGGCAGCGCAGCCGCGCCTGCAGCGTGGCCCGGTGCGCGTCCACAAGCCCGTGGCCGGTGGCGAGATCCGGCCCCGCAGTCGCGCTGATCCCGAAATTCGGGTGGTTGGTCCCGGTCGTGACGTCGCGCGCGGTGTTCTTCAGGATTGTCCGGATTTCCTGAGGTGTCAGCCGGTCGCAGGCCTGCTTGACCAGCGCGACCGCCCCGGCAAGCTGCGGCGCCGCCGCGGATGTGCCCGAGAACGCCGCCCAGCCATCGTCGGGGGCGGTCTCGTCGCGGTTGGGGTGGCTTCCGCCGGCGCTGGAGACATCGATGCTGTCGCCCGGCTCCACCGGCAGCATGATGTTCTTGGCCCCGGGTAGAAGCCCGACGATACCCGACAGATCCGGCACGTTGCGTCCCGAATAGATGTTGGAGGCAAAGCCCGACGCATAATTCGAGGCCATCAGCGCGTTGTTCTCGTCGAGATAGACGCCACCGGCGGATATCACGTCGGGGTGCTGACCCGGAAAGCCCCAATGCCCGTTGCCGGCCGAAAAGACCACCACGATGCCCGACGCGACAGCCGCCGCGATCGCATTGGCGAGCGTGATGTTGGCCGCCGACAGGGGGCCGTTCTGGATCGACGACCCCCAGGAGCAGGTGATGATGTCGGGGCCGAGGCCGACCGCCGCGTTGAACGCGCCGACCGAGTTGACGAAGTTGATTTTCACCGGTTTCAGCCGGATATCGGGGGCCACGGCGAAGATGTTGGCGCTTTCGCCGGTGCCGTGCCCGCTTTCATCGGCCTGAGGATTGGACGCGCCCGGGCCGAGGATCGCGGTATCCGAGCGGTAGCCACGCTCGGTGAAGAACGGGTGCCGGAACCAGCCGGAATCGACCATCGCCACGGTCACGCCGCGCCCGGTGATCTGCGCGCGGTGCGCCCGGTCGGCGTTGCAGGCCAGCGACACCCCGGCGGGCACGTCGAGGTGCCAGTATTCCTTGGTCGGCGCGAACGGGTTCGCGGCCATGAAATAGCGCGGCTCTTCAAGCGCGACGCCTTCAAGCAATCCCTCGAACTCGGTGCCCCGGGTGGAAATCAGCCCGAAGAGCTCGCTATTGGGGCAATCGAGAAATTCTGCATTTTCCTCGACGCCGAATTCCTTGATGACCTTTTGCTGCTTGATCTCGATGGGTGCGCCGAACGCCTTTTCGTATGTCTGGGCCGAACCCGCGATGTTGATCGTCGACTCGGTGATCTGGAGGACGTCGAACCCGGCCGATTTCAGGCGTTGCGCCGCGAGGTTGATCAGGGCTTCCTCGCAGGTGAATGACGCAGCCGTTTCCGCCGTCACCGACTGGCCGAAATCGAACATCGACGTGCCGCCGATGGAATGCGGCGAGGCTGTGGCGTAGATGATCTTGGGAAGCGCGGGACCGTTTCCCTTGGACGAGCCCTTCACGACACCAGGCTTGGCAAATTTTACAGATGATTTTGAAGATTTGGCCATGACGTCACATCCTTTCAAAAAAGGCGTATAAATCGCAAGAATATTTCTATTGTAGCATCAACCTTCCGTTACGTAAAGATGATTTGATGACGCCGGCACACCCTTTTCGAGAGCAGCAACCGCGACTGTCCGGGCCCCATGGCCCGGGGCGTCATGACCTGCCGTCGACCGTTCATGGGGGCGGGTGCGGGTGTTCCGGGCCGGCCTGTCAGCCGAGCCGGTCGATGGTCCGGATTTCCGGTGCTGCACCCTCTGCCGCGGGGGCGGGCGTCGGGTCCGCCGGCGCGAGGATCCGCGCGAGCGGCCAGGCGAGGATATCCGTTTCGGCCTCGTGAAGCCGTTCGAGCATCGCGCCGACTGCCGTGGTCTCGGACGCGATCCGCTCGGCAATCTCGACGGGTAGCCCACAGGACCGGTCCGGGATGACGCCGAGCGGCAGCTTCAGGTCGGCGGCGAGATCGAAGACCGTCGTGGTGTGCATGTCGCGCGCCAGCGCCACGCGGCCTTCCTCGGTCTGGGACAGGTATCCCGACCGGTGCAGCGCATCAAAGATCTCGTCGCGCGCTTCCATCGGGACGGCCTCGATCAGTTCCCGCTCGTCCAGCATGCCGCCGCTTTGCGCCTGCCGGTGAAGTTTCGCGAGCAGCGTGACGGCGATGGAAAGCCTGTCGCAGGGGCGCAGATCCGCCGTCACGACAGCCGACCGGCTCAGGAACCAGTCCGGGATGGACGCGGGCACAACCGCGCCGAGGATGATGACCATCCACGATGTGTAGATCCAGATCAGGAACACCGGCATCGCGGCCAGCGCGCCGTAGATCGTCTCGTAGCTCGACCCGGAGGTGAGGAAGGAATTGAACCCCCATGCGAGGATCTCGAACGCGATCGCCGCGAAAGTGGCCCCGATGGCGGCGTGCCAGATCCGGACCCGCCGCGCGGGCACCAGAACAAACAGCGCGGTGAAGCCGATGATGCTGATCGCGAGGCTGATCAGCATGGACACCACCCAGGTGTCGCGGAACGCAGGCGCAAGGTAGGCGTCGCCAAATCCGGACAGGTCGGTGCGGCGGGGCAGGGAGGCCAGGTCCGATGTCAGCGTGATGCTGCCAGCGATGAGAAGCGGACCCAGCGTGAGGATCGCCCAGAAGATGAGAAACCGGACGAAAACCGGGCGCGGGCGTTCGACATGCCAGATGCGGTTGAGCGTGTCCTCGATGGTGTAGAGCAAAAGCACCGCCGTGACCGCCAGTGCGACGATGCCGACGGCCGTCAGGTTGCTGGCGTTGCTCGTGAAGCTTTCCAGATACTCCTCGATCGCCGCGCCCGCTTCGGGAACGACGGCCGAAAGGAAAAGCTCCTGCATCTGATCCTTGACCGCATCGAATGCCGGAAAGCTCGACAGGATCGCGAAGGCGATCACCATGAGCGGGACGATCGCCAGCAGGGTCGAATAGGTGAGCGACGCCGCAGAGGCCGTCATCCGTTCGCTGAAGAACCTGCGCACCGCGAAGGTCGCGAACTGCCCGAGACCGGCCAGAAACGGCGTAACCCGACTTTGCCGAAAAGTCGTCAAAAGTTTCGATTTTATACTCATATAGATAAGGTAAACCGAATTTTACCGGTGAACAAAAGATAAGCCGATTTTTTTCAGGTCGGGTGCCGGGGCGTGGCGGAATTGTCGAACCCGGTCGGCTTGGCGCGTGTCTCACGCCACAGGGCGCGCGCCGCGTCGATACTTGGGCGCACCGGACCGGTATCCCCGAACCCCGAGGGGATCACGGGGAAATCCGGGTGGCCAGCGGTGTCATATCCCCAGAACAAGCCCGCCCAGAACGTAGAAAAGCCCGGTGATCAGCAGCACGCCCAGCACGTTCAGCACCACCCCGCCCCGGATCATCTGACCGATGGTCACCTTGCCCGTGCCGAAGACAATGGCATTGGGCGGAGTTCCCACCGGCAGCATGAAGGCACAGGTCGCGGCAAAAGCCGCCGGGATCAGGAGCATCAACGGTTCCGCCCCGATGCCGAGCGCGACGCCGCCGAGGACGGGAATGAAGGTCGCCGCGGTCGCGGTGTTCGAGGTGATCTCGGTCAGGAAGAGCACGATCAGCACGACCGACCCGATCAGCAGGATCGTCGGCAGGCTGCCCAGACCGGTGACCTGCGCGCCGAACCAGTCGTCCAGCCCCGACGAGGCCACCCCGCTGGCAAGGCTCAACCCGCCCCCGAACAGCAGCAGCACGCCCCAGGGCAGTCCCTTCTCGGCGTCGCTCCAGGTCAGGACCATCTCGCCGCGCCCGCGCCCCGGCAGCAGGAACAGCATGAGCCCGGCGGAAATGGCGATAGCGGTATCGTTCAGGCCGTCGAGAAATCCAAGGCCCGGGATGTTCGCCAGAAGCCCCGGGACGATCCACAGGAAGGCCGCGCCGACGAACACGGCGGCGACCATCTTTTCGGCCTGGCTCATCGGCCCAAGCTCGTCGATCTGGCCGCGGATCATCTCGCGCCCGCCCGGGATGGCGTCCAACTTGAACCGGTAGAGCACGTTCACCATCAACAGCCACCCGAGGACGATGAAGATCGCGGCCAAGGGCAGGCCCAGCATCATCCATTGGAGAAACCCGATGGGCCGTCCCAGCTCGTCGGCGGCATAGCCCGCCACGATGGCGTTGGGGGGCGAGCCCAGAAGCGTGCCCAGACCGCCCATCGACGCCGACCACGCGATGGCAAGGACAAGGCAGATCCCGAACATCCTGACGTTGGGATCGTCCACCACGTCGGAAATGGTCCCCTCCTTCAGGCTTTCTTGCATCTCGGCACCGGTCTGTTCGCCGGCGCTGCGCTCGACCACCAGGGCCAGGACCGACAGGCCGATCGGCAGCATCATCAGCGTGGTGGCGGTGTTGGACACCCACATCGACAGAAAGCCCGTGGCGATCATCATCCCCAGTACGATCCGCTTGGGGGACACGCCCACCCGGTCCAGCACCAGAAGGGCGATGCGGCGGTGCAGATCCCATTTCTCCATCGCGATGGCGATCAGAAATCCGCCGATGAACAGGAACACCAACGAGCTGGCATAGGGGGCCGTGGCCTCGCTCACCGTTGTCGCGGTCAGCGCGGGCAAAAGCACGATGGGCAAAAGCGACGTGGCCGGCAAGGGCACCGCCTCGGTCATCCACCAGACTGCCATCAGCGTCGCGACCGCGGCAACCGCGCGCGCGTCCCCGCTCAGATCCCCGGCCGCGCCGAGCAGGATCCATACCAGCAGCGCCAGGCACAGCCCGAGCGCGCGAAGTGCCCATGTCATCTTGCCGGACGTCCGCTGACCTTCCTCGGTTTCGCCCAGTCCCTGCTTGTCGAGTTGATCGTTCATGCGCGGTCCTCTCCTCGTCACCAGAGACCTGGCAACCGTCGCCAACAGCCGGACAGGTCTTATGGAAACGGGTTTCGATCTGTCGTGCGACGCAGCCGATTATGCGTTGACCCCCACCGTGCCGCAACGAAAAACCTGATGTCAACGCATATACTCGCCCGACTGGTCCTGCGGTTCAGCTCATCTGCGGATAGAGGTGTGCGAGTTTCATGCGCGCATCCTTGGTTGAGAAGCGCCATTTGACGTCCGTGCCGCCTTGGTCGCGGGGTGGTTCCCATGCCCTGGTCTGCCCTTCGAGCTTTCCGCGATCGGGGATGCGCCGGCCTAGGCACTGGCGTTGCGAGGGTGGTCTGGGCTTCAACCGGTCGTGTGTCAGGCCTCATGATGTGGCTTGTCTGACGCCACGGGCCGGTATGCTGTTCGCAAGACAAGGATCACATCGGTTCAGAGAGCGATGACGCCCGAGCACCGGGACTGGGTTTTCATCCGGGATCATGCCTCTTCAAATTTCTACCAGCTTTGCGAGACGATCCCTGTCCGGGGATCGACGTTGTTACACCATGCGTCCCGGGAGCTGTCGCTGTCACTCCTCCCCGTCGATTGCGGTATCTTTTCCGTCGAGAAGTCTCTTCATCGCCATGCGCAGGGTGCCGGCGCTTTCGAGCAAGTCGCGATGACGTTCAAGAGGCGGATCGGAGCTGGTCTGCGCCTGTTGTTCCATGTTCTGCAGGGTCTCCGCGGTTTGCCGCAGTAAAGGGTCATTCGCCCTGGCCATCTGGTCGAGATCTTCCGCGAACCAGGCGGCCTCCATGGCTTTTTCGGTCTGATCGCTGGCGGTGTACAGGATCCGGGCCGCCGTGTGGTCGCCCGAGAGACTTCGTGCTTTTGCCCGGAGAATATTGGCCTCCGCTCCGTCCAGGCCCAGAAGCTCGACCTCGGCCTGCCGGGGACGATCCTGCACCAAGGCGATTTCGGCGCGCGTCAACTTTGACATCCGCCCGGACCGGCCCGGCAGGTCGGCGGCCACGAATGTGCGGGCCTGCTCGGCAAGGCCGGAGCCAAGAAGCCGCGTCGCGATATCGACGCCCAGGGCAGCCGGTACCACGGCGGGCGCGATCAGGCGATCGCTCAGCGCGTGGCGCAGGAACGTCACGTCATCTGCATTGCGTGTCATTTGCTGCATGAGCGCCGTCGCGATTCCTTCGGTTCCTGTCGCGTCGAGATCCGACCGCAGCCTGTCAAATTCCGAGACCGCCTTTTCAAAGGCGCCTGACGCGCCGAGGGCTGCGAGATATGTCGTGGTCATCCGCCGTCCAAGATCGGTGCCCCGGTTCTCATAGGCATATGCGCCCGCAAGCTCTGCCTTGTCGAGCGGCACGGGAGCGCCCTTCGCCAGCAAACCGTCGATCAACTGGACAAGCGCCTCGGCGGCGGCGACGGAGTTGCTGGTAACGGCGGCGTCGAGTTCCGTGCGGGCCGTGTCGTGATCGTCATCGACGCCGGCAAGGTCTGCGCGCGCAAGGGCCAGATCCGAGTTTCCCGGCGCACCGGTGCGCTCTGTCATGCGAAGAATGTTCTGGGCGGTCCCTCGATGCCGCGCCTCTATCAGCCGGCGCGCGAGTTCGGGGCCGAATGTATCGCGCAAGGGCACGGGAAGGGCGGCGAAACTGCGCAAGAGCGCCTTATGATCGAAAACCGTTTCCCGCGGCACCGTCGGCATTGCCAGCAGGGCCCAGAGCACCGCGGGTTCCCCGCACCCGGCTGTGGTCGCAAGACGTGCCCCGGCAGGCGCGTGCCCCCGATCCATGATCTGGGCCATTTCGCGAAGAAGGGCGTCCTTGTCGGATCTTTCTGCCCGCAGGTCCAGGATATGGCGCGCTTCTGCGCCGAACCCGAAATACAGGTACGTCCGGGCCAGATCGAGGGCGATCTCCTTGTCCGGGCGATCGAACTCGCCAAGAAGCTGGCGGTTGAGGTCTCCGATCTCCTGATGGAACGAGCCAGTGCCGCCCCAGGACGGCAAATCGAGCCATGCCATGGGCATGCAGGTGTCTTGTGTGTCGATAAGCGTCGATTCCGCACGGATCGACGTGATCGCACGATCGATACTGCTTTGGGCGCGCAGGTTCAGATGCGCGTTATCATCCATGCGAGGGTCTTCCGGCGCGACGGGCGCCTCATTTCGCGGGGCTTCGGTATCTCTGGTCTCCGGGGCGGGCGTATCGCTTGCGGCCATGTGCACCGGATCGGGGAGCGGCTTGCGTGTCGGTGTCAAGAGACCCTGGCTTGCGGCACGGCCAAGTTCCCTGAGCAGCGTTGCCCGCATGTCTGAAAGATCGAAGGTTTCGTCATCGGTCACCGCTACCGGAGCCTCAGTGACGTCCGCGTCACGAGGTTGCGGCAAGCTGGAGGCCAGGCTTCGCGCAAGTTGGGCCGTGGCCGGGGAGACCGGTTTGATCCCGCTCGAAGGATCTGCGTCCGGGGACAAGCCCGATGATCGCCTTTGCGCCATCTGGCGGGATGGGAACGCTTCGGCAATGTCGAGCACGAGCATCCTGTCGGTATGCCAGAACGCCTGCACGCCACAATCGCAGGCAAAGTCCAGGTGAAGCTGTCCGCGCGCCGCTTTTATCGCGCGCAGTCTGTCGCGACCGATCCGATCGAACACCCTCGTGATGTCGAAATCCACGTCCGCCTGGGGAAAGATGATCAGGGCTCCGTCGGGACGGGGATCCATCCGCCACACGGCCCTCGACGGCATGTCGAGGGCAAGCCGCGTGAATGTTCCGTGGTCTCCGGATCGGACAACGACCGTCTGCGCCGACGCCGCACCGCCAAGGCAGAGCAGAACCAGTAACAGGATACGCATCGTCATGCCGCACCCTGTTTGACGCTTTTCAGAGCCTGTTCGAGATCGGTGAAGCTGGGGCGGTTGTGCAGGGGGGCATTCTGACGCCCGACCTCTATGCAGATATTGGCGGCGTGATTGTGCAGGTTCGCGATCAGGACCTCGCGGATAAGCCGGTAGAAATGGGCATCCTCCTCGACGACATCGCGCACCTTGACCGAAAACGGGCCGACAAAACCGTAGGCCAGAAAGACCCCCAGAAACGTGCCGACAAGGGCCCCCCCGATCATCTTCCCGAGTATTTCAGGGGGTTGATCGATCGAGGCCATGGTCTTGATCACACCCAGCACGGCGGCGACGATTCCAAGGGCCGGCAATCCGTCGGCGACGGTCTGTAGCGCGTGGCTTGATTGCAGGGCATGACGCTCGCTGACTTCCATGCGCTTTTCGAGAACCTCCTCGACCTGATGGGGATCGTCATAGTTCATCATGGCCGAACGCAAGGTGTCGCCGATCAACGCGACCGCCTCCGGATCCGCAAGGATACGCGGATATTTCTCGAATATGGAGGAGCTTTCGGGCTGTTCGATATGCGCTTCGATCGCCACAGGGTTCTGACGGCTGAGACGAATCAGTGTGAACAGCAGGCACAGAAGATCGCGGTAATCGTCGGGCTTCCATTTCGGACCCTTGAACACCTTCGCGATGTCCCTGAGCGTCGTCTTGATGGCGGACTGGCCATTGGCGATGAGGAACGCGCCGGCGGCAGCGCCGCCGATAATCATCATTTCGAACGGCAGCGCCGCGAAAATGATGTCGAGCTTGCCCCCGGCGGCCAGATAGCCCCCGAAAACCATGACAAAAATCAAGAGGATCCCAAAGGCACCGAGCATTGTCTTCTCCGCTGATCTGCTTTTTTTGCCATGCTGGCATCTTGGTATTAAGAAAACCTGAGCACGCTCTTGTCATTCGGTCGGGACATCGGCGTTTCGACCGGCCAGAACGACGCTGAACCTGTGGGCCGCTTGCGCGGTCAGCCCGGCCATGATGGCGGCGGCCGCTTCCGGCCGCATGCGCGCGAGAAACCCGGTGGCAAAGCTGGGATCCATCTGCTCGAAAAGCGCCGCGGCCTGTTTGGGCTTCATGCGCTCGTAAACCTGCGTCAGGCGGCTCAGGTCCTCTTCGGCCGCGCTTTCGGCGATGCTCAGTGTCTGCCGCAGCTTGGTCTCGGCTTCTTCGAGCGCGGCAAGCTTCTGCGTGACTTCGCGGTCGGTGATGCGAAGCGCCTGCAGCCGGTCCTGCAAGGCGGCCTCGCTGCGATCGAGCTGGCTCGCGCGGTCCTGCAGGGCGTTGTGCAGCATCTGCAGATCCTGTGGTGTCTCGCAGCTTTGGGCGGTGTCCGGCGCGGTCGACCCGGCCACGGCCTCTGCAGACGCCAGCGCCACCGCCTGTCCGACGCCGTCGCCGAGACGCACGAAAGCCGAGGCGAGAAGCAGGGTCGCGATCATGACGAGCGCGCCGCGCATGCGTCTGCGCGGGCGGCGAGTGCGCTTGCGGACGATAGTCATGACCGCCCTCCGGTCGCCTCACGCGGATGTCGCTGGAAGACCGGCCCGTCGGATCGGGCCTGCGCGGCCCCGCCAGTGCCCGCTGGCGCGCCTTCCTCGTCGGGCAGGTCATGCATCGAGGCGACGAGCAGTTCGAGCCGCTTGGCCACGTGTTCGGCGCGATCGGTCAGCCCGTCGAGGGAGTCCATCGAACCGGCGGCTGTTGTCTGGGCGTCGCGCAGGGTCCGGGTCAGATCGTCGACCTGGGCCGACAGCACGGCCACGGCACCGCCGACACCGGTCTCCAGATCGTTGAAACGGCTGAGCCGACGGGCGAGCACGTGGCAGTAAAATCCCGCGCCGAGCGCACCGGCAACCAGCAAGATATCGGCAATGAGTTCCATCATTCCCCCTTTCAGTTCAAGACGAATTCCATGATCAGCAAGTCGTTGATCCCGTCGCGTCCGGTCACGATCTGCACGCGGCGCAGCATTTGTGCCCGCAGACGCAGCAGCGCGGTCCTGTCCTCGAGATCCGAGACGCTGAGCGCGCGCAGATAGGTGTTGAGGACGTCCACGATGCGCGGCATCAGGCGACCGATTTCCGATGCCTGGGCGCGCTGCACCTCGAGCTCGGCCCGGAATCGCAGATGTCGTGTCTGCCCCTCGCCTGCCAGGGATATGACAAGCGGCTCGATCGGGACGAAGGCCACATCCGCGAAATCTGCATGCGGCGCGCCATCCGCATCGGCGGCAGCGCCCTGCGCGGTATCGTCCGCGACAAAGACAGGCAGAAGGCCGGTAAAGGCGGCGTAAAAGCCGCCGCCCCCCCCGATCAGGGCCAGCACCAGACCGATGATCAGTGGTGCCGTCTTGCGTTTCGGTCCGGTCCCTGCGGTCTGGTCCGTTTCTTCAGTTTGCGCCATGGCGTGTTTCCCGACTTGCGACACGGCCAATATGACCGACAGAAACTAACCGATTATTAAGCCTGATCGGCGAAAGATGACCAAAGCGACCGGCAGAACGCCGCAGATCAGGAGGCAAAGAATTGCAGCAGATCGTGACCCTCTGGCACTCTCTCGACATGCGCCGCCGCGTGATTGTCGGGGTGGCGACACTGGCCATGTTCCTCGCGGTGCTGGCGCTTGCGCGCATGGCATCCGAACCCAACATGACGCTCTTATATGCCGGCCTCGAAGGCGGCGCGGCCGGCGAGGTCGTCGATGCGCTCGAACAGCGCGGCGTGGCCCATGAGGTGCGCGGCACCTCGATCTTCGTTGATTCGGCAGAGCGCGACAGCCTGCGCATGAGCCTTGCGGGCGAGGGGTTGCCCGCCTCGACCACCAAGGGGTACGAGTTGCTCGACGGGATGTCGGGCTTCGGTACCACGTCGCAGATGTTCGACGCCGCGTATTGGCGCGCGAAAGAGGGGGAACTGGCGCGCACCATCGTCGCACACCCCGCGATCACAAGCGCGCGGGTGCATCTGGCCTCGACAGGCTCGAACCCGTTTCAGCGCGACATCCGCCAGTCCGCCTCGGTCTCGATCACCACGCAAGCCCGCGGAATCAGTCCGAAACACGGCCGTTCCCTGCGGTTTCTGGTGGCCTCCGCGGTGGCCGGTCTCACGCCCGAGGACGTCTCCGTCATAGATGCCGAAGGCGGGTTGATCGGATCGGCGGAAGAGGCGCCCGAAAACGCACCCGACACACGCACCGAAGCGCTGCGCGAGCGCGCGCAACGCATGCTCGAGGCGCGTGTCGGCCCCGGCAATGCCGTGGTCGAGGTGGCGCTGGATACCGAAACCCGCACCGAGGCGATTCGCGAGCGGCGCTTCGATCCCGACAGCCGTGTCGCGATCAGCACCGATACCGAGGAAACCACGAGCACGTCTTCGGATGCGGGCGGCGGTGTCACCGTGGCCTCGAATGTTCCGGACGGCGATGCGGGCGGCGAGAACACATCGCAAAGCCAGAGCAATGACACGCGCGAGCGGGTGAATTACGAGGTTTCGACCACCGAACGTGAAATCACCCAAGGTCCCGGCGCGATCAGGCGGCTCACCGTGGCGGTTCTGGTCAACGGGACGCTTGCCCCCGACGCGACGGGCACACCCGTCTTCCAGCCCCGTCCGCAGGAGGAACTCGACGCATTGGCGGAACTCGTATCCGCCGCCGTCGGCGTGAACCCCGAGCGCGGCGATGTCCTGACGATCAAGACCATGCAATTCGAAGCGCCTGCGCCCGAAGGCACATTGGTGACGCCGGGGTTGTTCGACCGGTTGGATCTGGATGCGATGTCTCTCGTGCAGGCTGCGGTTCTGGCGCTCGTGGTGCTGATTCTCGGGCTTTTCGTGCTGCGTCCGATCCTCGCGCGGCCTGCCGCGCAGGCTCCGGCACGGCTGGACGCGCCGGACCCGTCGACCGACCCCGCGCGGGCCGATGCATCGAAGGATGCGGCCCCGCTGACCGGAGAGATCGAGGACGGGGAGTTCGATTCGAGCCGGTTGTCGGTGATCTCCGACGAAGGCGCGCAAGGCAGCCTGAAAGAGCGGTTTCCCGATCAGTCCGACCAGGATCCGGTGGTGCGCCTGCGCAACCTGATCAGTCAGCGTCAGGAAGAAAGCGTCGAGATATTACGAAGCTGGCTCGAGGGCGAGGAGGAGAAGGTCTGATGTCCATAACGCACATGCTGGAGGATTTCGGCGAGACGCGGCGCGGCACGCCCCTGTCGATCACCGAGTTGTCGCTCGAAGAGGAAAGGCTCGAGGCCTTCGAGAGAGGCTACCAGGCGGGCTGGGACGATTGCGCGAAATCGCAGGTGGAGGAGTCGCGACGGATCACCGCGGATCTGGCGCAGAACCTGCAGGACCTGACCTTCACCTATGAAGAGGCCTACGCGTCGGTGATGCAGGCCCTGCACCCGCTGCTCGAACAGATGATCGCCGCGGTTCTGCCGCGCCTGGCCCGCGACAGCCTCGTGCCGCGGTTGGTCGAGACCGTGCACGACATCGCGCGCGCGCATGGCCACCAGCCGATCGGCATCGCCGTGGCCGGGGAGGACATGCCCGTGCTCGAGCATCTGACCGACGCCCTGCCGGAGATGGATATCGGCCTGACCGTCGATGACACCCTGGCCAGCGGCCAGCTTTATCTGCGCTTTGACGGCGGCGAACAGGCGATCGACCTGCAGGAGGTGCTGCAGGGGATCGAACACGCGGTTTCGGGATTTTTCGAGAATAGCAGGAAAGCCACAGCATGACCGACGACACGACCACGCAAAAGACAAAGCCCGGTGCGGATCTCTCCAACCCGTTTTCCTCGGTTCCGATCGAGATCACGATCTCGGTGGGCAAGGCGCGCCCGATGATCCGCGATCTGCTCAGCCTCGGCAAGGATGCTGTGCTGCCGCTCGACCGCCGGGTCGATGACGCGGTCGAGCTTTACATCGGCGAACGCCTGATCGCGCGCGGACAGCTCGAGGAACTGGACGGCGAACAGGCCGGACAACTCGCGGTGCGTCTGACCGAAGTCGCCAATCTCCAGGACGGGCTGGGGTGAGCGGCATGCGGACCGGCATGCGATTTGGCGGTTGGACAGGCGCGCTGTCGGTCCTGCTGATCGCCGGGGCGGGCGGGGCCGCCGCGCAGGACATCTCGATCTCGCTTGGCGAGGGTGGGTCGGTCTCGGCGCGCACGATCCAGTTGATCGCCCTCATCACGGTGCTGAGCCTGGCCCCCGGTATCGCCATCATGATCACCTGTTTTCCCTTCATCGTCACGGTGCTGTCGATCCTGCGGCAGGGCATCGGGCTTCAGCAATCGCCGCCCAACATGCTGATCGTGAGCCTTGCGCTGTTTCTCACCTATTTCGTGATGGCGCCGGTCTTCACCGAGGCCTGGACGAACGGGATAGAGCCGCTGATCGCGGAGACGCTGCCGCTGGACGAGGCGATCACGCGGGCGCTGACGCCGTTTCGCGGCTTCATGGCGGCGCGGGTCGATGACGGGACATTCGCGTCGATGGCCGCGCTGCGCCCCGACGCCGCCGAGATCGTCACCGGCCCCGACGCCCCGCTCTCGGTGCTGGTGCCGAGCTTCATGCTATCGGAGATCGCGCGGGCCTTTCAGATCGGGTTCCTGATCTTTCTGCCCTTCCTGATCATCGATCTGGTGATCGCCGCGATCCTGATGTCGATGGGCATGATGATGGTCCCGCCGGCCATGGTGTCGCTGCCGTTCAAGCTCGCCTTCTTCGTGATCGCCGATGGCTGGACCCTGATCGCCGACAGCCTCGTGCGGGGGTACATGTGAGGCGCTGCCGCTCTGCCGCAGCGCGTGATGTGACATGCAAGGGTGGTACAATAACGGGCACCGTTCTGTACGGACCTATCCCCCGCAAATCCCCTGAAGCCGGAGCCAGTCCCCGTCTCGCAGGATCGGCGGGGGTGGCGGCACGTCGGGTGCGAACGGGTCGCGGTCGAAAAGGGCATCCACCGTCTCGCCCTCGGCCTCGCGCGCAGTGGCATAGGGCGTGGCGCGCACCTGCCAATGCGCGAACCCGTCCAGCATGGCGTTGGCCGGCGGCGGATCGGGGGGCGTGTCGATGAGCATCTCGGCATGCGCGCGCAGTGTCGCATCGGTCAAGCCGCCGGTCGTCAGAAGCCGCAGGCTGGCCATCGGCCCGGCCTCGGTCAGCAGCCGGTCCAGCGGATCCCGGATCTCGGCCCGCAGATGGGCCGCGATGACATGGCCCGCGACCACGTCGGGCTCGTCGTGATCCTCCACGAGCCTTGAGGGGATCAACATCGTGCCCCCGGGCAGGCGCAGCACGCCATCGATGCCGCCGCGCACCACCATGAAGCGCGCCGTCCCCTCGCGCGGCGGCAGGCGGCGCGCCAGCGCGGACAGCGCCAACTGGCCCCCGGGACCGCGGCAGGCGGGGCCGGTGGCGCGGTGCAGATGCCGGGCCAGCGACTGCCCGATCTCGGCGCGCTTGACCGGCGGCACCACGCGCAGCGCGTGGTCTCTGGCAACCCCCGGTAGCCAGAACACCGCCAGCGCCACGACGGCGGCAAGACCCGTCAGGACCCCGATCAGACGCAGCCGGCCGGGACGCGGGCGTTGCCGGGCCACGGCGCGGCGCAGGGTCTCGATCGCGGCGATCATCTCGGACTCGTCGACGGGCAGTTCCAGCGTCTCGCCGGGATCGCCATCGGGATGATAGATCGCCGGGCGCTGCCCGGGATTGGCGCGTGCGATGGCGGCGATGGACCAATGGGTCTGCACCCGGTCGCGCATGTCGGTGATGGTCAGCGTCGCCTCGCCCACCGACACGATCACGTCGAGGCGTTGCGCGGTCTCGTCGGCGCGCCACAGCCCTGCCGCCTCGAGCCTCTGATACCTGGTCAGTGCCGTCGTTGCCATCTGATGGGCTGTCCCGCCTCTTTGCAACGACAGATAGCATGATTGCGCCGAGGGCGGCAATCGCTCGACGTGGTCCTTGCGAGCGTTTAAAAGCGGATCACGCAGCAATTCGAAGGGTCCATGATGAAAATTGCCACTGCCGCCTATCCGCTCGACGCGCTCACCTCCTGGGCCGCGTTCGAGACCAAGATCAGCGACTGGATCGGCGCGGCCGCGGGGCAGGGGGCCGATCTGGCGGTTTTCCCCGAATACGGCGCGATGGAGATCGCGATGCTCGACGGGCCGGAGGTCGCGGGCGATCTGGAACGCTCGGTCCATGCGATCACCCGCCGAATCGCCGATGTGGACGATCTGCACAGCCGGCTTGCGCGTCGGCACGGGATGCATGTCCTTGCCGCCTCGGCGCCGGTGTTTGACGCTGACCTCGGCCCGCGTCCCGTCAATCGCGCGCGGCTTTTCACGCCCACCGGCGGCTGCGGGGTGCAGGACAAGCAGATCATGACCCGGTTCGAGCGTGAGGAATGGGACATCGTGCCCGGTGGACCGCTGCGCCTGTTCGAGACGGCCATAGGCAAGATCGGCGTACTGATCTGTTATGATGGCGAGTTTCCACTTCTGGCCCGCGCGCTGAGCCAGGCTGATCTGCTTCTCGTGCCGTCCTGTACCGAGGCGCGGGCCGGCTATTCCCGCGTCCGTATCGGTGCGATGGCGCGGGCGCTTGAAACCCAGTGCGTGACGGTCACGGCCTCGACGGTGGGCGCGGCCGCATGGTCGCCCGCGGTGGACGAGAACACCGGCACGGGTGGCATCTTCGCACCCCCCGATACAGGCTTCCCAAGCACCGGCGTGATCGCCGAGGGCACGCTTGATCGTCCGGGCTGGACGGTGGCGGATGTCGATCTCGATCTCGTCGCGCGGGTGCGGGCCGAGGGCGTCGTGCGCAACCGCGATCACTGGGCCGAGCAGGCGGGTCGCGACCACGAGGTCACACCGTTGCGTCTTGACTGAATAGGCCCTTGAAAAAAGTCTGAAACAGGCTCATTTACAGGCGCGTTCCGCGAGATGGCGGAGTTACAAAGCAAGGAGAGACCATGGCCAAGGAAGACACGCTCGAATTTCCCGGTGTCGTGAAGGAACTCCTGCCGAATGCGACATTCAGGGTCGAGCTGGAAAACGGCCATGAGATCATTGCGCATACGGCAGGCAAGATGCGCAAGAACCGCATTCGCGTTCTGGCAGGCGACAAGGTGCAGGTGGAGATGACGCCCTACGATCTGACCAAGGGTCGTATCAACTATCGCTTCAAGTAAGCGACCGTTATCGTGGCCTTCATTCTCGGATCGGGGAGCCCGCGCCGCAGGGATCTGCTCGCGCAGATCGGCGTCGTGGCGGATGACATCCGCCCGCCCGACATCGACGAAACGCCCGGACGGGGAGAAATGCCCCGCCCCTACTGCGCGCGCATGGCGCGTGATAAGGCACGCGCGGTCGCGGCCGACGACGACGATCTGGTGCTGGCCGCCGACACCACCGTGGCGCTTGGCCGCCGCATTCTGGGCAAGCCCGCCTCGGCGGGCGAGGCGGCGCAGTTCCTGCTCGATCTGTCGGGGCGCCGGCACAAGGTCATCACCGCCGTCGCCGTGCGGCGTGGCGCGCGCCTGTGGGAACGGGATGTGGTGACCAAGGTCCGCATGAAACGCCTCTCGGACGAGGAATTGAACGCCTATGTCGCCACGGGTGACTGGCAGGGCAAGGCGGGCGGGTACGGTATCCAGGGGCCTGCCGGGGCGCTGATTCCGTGGATCCAGGGCTCTTTTACGGGTGTCGTGGGGCTGCCGCTGGCCGAGACGGCCGGCCTGTTGCGCGCCGCGGGCCACCCCCTCTGGAAAGCCCTCACATGAGCGCGGACACCATCGCCCTAGATCACATCGACGGCGTCGAGGTGGCGGCGCGTCTGGTGGGCGGACAGCTTGACGATCTGCTGATCGACACGGACCTGCCGCGGCCCGGCACCATCTATCGCGCCATTGCCGACCGGCCGGTGAAGGGGCAGGGGGGCATGTTCGTGCGCACGCCCGATGGCCCGGCCTTCCTGCGGCAGGTCAAGGGTCTGGCGCCGGGCCAGCCGATTCTCGTTCAGGTGACCGGATATGCGGAACCGGGCAAGGCGGTGCCGGTGACCACACGGATCCTGTTCAAGAGCCGCTTTGCCATCATCACGCCGGACGCGCCCGGGCTCAACGTGTCGCGCGCGATCAAGGACGAGGATCTGCGCGACACCCTGCTGGAACTTGCCCATGCCGAGATCGGCGCACCGGAGACGGGCCTCATCCTGCGTTCTGCCTGTGCAGATGGCGACCCGGATGCGATCGCCGAGGATATCCGCGCGATGCGGGATCTGGCGGGTGCGGTGCTGGCCGATGCCACCGGTCAGGGGCCGGAAAAGCTGGTCGATGGGGATGGCCCGCATGCCCTCGCCTGGCGCGACTGGGGAGATCCCGCAGAGGTCGTGACCGCGCCGGGATGTCTTGTCACGCTCGGAGTGCGCGATCAGATCGACATGTTGCGCGACGCGCAGGTGCCGCTCGCCGCCGGCGGATCCTGGTATATAGAGCCGACACGCGCGCTGGTCGCGGTCGATGTGAATACCGGCGGCGATACGAGCCCGGCCGCCGGTCTGAAGGCCAATCTCGCGATGGCCCGCGATCTGCCCCGGCAATTGCGCCTGCGCGGGCTTGGCGGGCAGATCACCCTCGATCTCGCGCCGATGCCCAAGAAGGACCGCCGTGTCTTCGAGACCACCCTGCGCGCCGCGTTCCGAAAGGACCCGGTCGAGACGGCGCTTGCGGGATGGTCGCCTCTGGGGCATTTCGAGTTGCAGCGCAAACGCGACCGGCTGCCCCTGACCGATGTGCTGAAATGACCTGTCCGATCTGCCGAAAACCGACCACGGCCCGCTACCGGCCCTTCTGCTCGAAACGCTGCGCGGATGTCGATCTGGGCAAATGGTTCGGCGGCGATTACGCCGTACCCTCGGACGACCCCGAGGACATCGACGCGGCCACCGAAGCCGCTGAACACACGCCTCAAAAACCCGAGTGATTTTTCCGCATGGGCTATGGACACCCTGTCTCACCTCGCCTAAGAGACGCGGGCGAAGCTTCAGGCTTCATCAAGGCCCGGGTAGCTCAGGGGTAGAGCAGTGGACTGAAAATCCTCGTGTCGGTGGTTCAATTCCGCCCCCGGGCACCATTAATCATCAGTAACTCAGTGGTTTGGCTCCAGCTTTTAACAGCCGTGCCGCCGTTCTCGATGAGCCGCAATGGTGCCGGCGTTCGGCGGGGCGTCCTGCCATGGGAAGGTCGCCTGATCTGTCTTGATCTTGAGGCTGGTCAGTTTCCGATACGGTCAAGGCGCGTGCGCCATCAGTCCCGAACGCGCGGCACCAAGATGGCTCACTTCATCAGGACCAAGCTGCGAGTTCGCAGAACGGGTCTGCGTGTTTGGCGATGACAGGATGACAACCGTGCTGCTCGACCGTGTCACGCACCATCGCATCCTCATCCGGGCCGGAAATTCATCCTGGTGCCTCGCCCAGAGCAAGTCTCGCGAAAACCCTTGAAGCCTCGCAAGCTGAGCCGACAGACGCGCGCGCTATTTGATGGCCGCTCGCCAGTGGGCTTTGCCACCTTTGGGGTGGGTCAATTCCGGGGGATCATACCGGGTCTGTTTTGAATGCGCGGTCATACCGGGTTCTGGGCGCCGGCAAAGAAAAGCAGTTGCCCATCCGTATCGTAAATCGGCCTGATTCGGAGCCGGTTGATGAATGTCGATCCATCCTTGCGGTAATTCAATATGTCGATCGTGAATCGGGTTTCGGCCCGCAATCCGTGCCTGATGGCCTGGATGGCATCCTCGCTGGTCTCGGGGCCTTGCAGAAACCGGCAATTGCGCCCGACCGCCTCTTCGGGGCTGTACCCGGTCTGGGCCTCGAACTCGTCGCTGACGAAAATCATCGGGTTGTCGGGCAAGGAGGGATCCGAGAACACGACACTCATTTCGGTCTCATCCTCTTCGAGCAGGTCCCGGAGGGCGGTATCGTCCATCGTCGTTCTGTCTGACTGCATCTTGCGTTCCATCGTTGGGGTCTTGTGGAGGACGGTCCCGGCTTGCGCGGGCCGATCCCACAGAATGCAGGGAGGTGTAGATCATAATCCGATATATTCCCACCCTGCAACAGCCTGTTCTCGCGTGGTCGCACCCGTCGGTCGCCATGCGCCCCGGTGGTCACCCTTGGCTGGAATGTTTTGGCCGAGCGCAGGGGGGTCGCGGACCAAAGCTGTTGCGAATGATCGTGAGGCCGTTCGGGCGCAGGATCCGCCAAAGACGCGCGCGTTGACGGTTTCTCTTTGTCGGAGGCGGAGATCCTTGCTAAGCTCAACTAAAACGAGTGCGGGGCAGGATGAAAACAATCAATGGGCGGATCGTGAGGGTGACGCGCAGGTCATGTCTGGCCCTCGCCGCCATGCTGACACTATCAGGATGTGCGGCCCTCAACGACGGGTTCAGCCAACGCAATGCGGCACCTTCATCGCTGCGGCTTGCCGATAGTGCGGCAGCCCAGGGGGACTATGAGACCGCTGCGACGCTTTATCGCAAGGAGTTCTCGGCGAACCCGGAATCGATCGATGCGCTCGTGGGGCTTGGACGAAGCTACCGCAATCTTGGCCAGACCCGGCGGGGGGAAAGCGCGTTGCGCGAAGCCCTGTCCCGGCGCGGAAATGATCCCGAAATCCTGCTGGAGCTCGGCCGCACGCAGCTGGCCGCCGGGCGTGCCGAAGTCGCGCTGAACACGCTACAGCGCGGCCGGGCCGCAGCGCCGCGCGACCTGCGCATCATCACCGCACGCGGCATCGCGCTCGATCACCTCAGCCGCCACGGGGAGGCGCAGATCGAATATCAGAAGGGTTTGAATATCGACCCGACCGATTTCGCCCTGCTCAGCAACCTTGGCCTGTCGCGCGGTCTGTCCGGCGCGCCGGAAGCCGGCATCCAGATCCTGCGGGAACTGGTGCGCGACAATGAGGCGACCCCCCGCACGCGCGGCAATCTGGCCCTGCTCTATGGTCTTGCGGGGCGCGAACGCGAGGCGCGCGCAACGCTTTCGGTCGATATGGAGGACAGCAAGATCGAAGAGAACATCGCGTATTATCGCAACCTGCGCGACATGCTCAACGCGGGCGGCACGATCGGGCAGGCCAGCGGCGACAGCACCTGAGCCGCTGGCATCATGCCACCCGCAAACCGAAAAAGCCGTCTCCATGGCATGGCGACGGCTTTCGGAAGCTTTGGCGCAAGTGCACCGCGCGTGGGCTCAGCCCTGACGCGCCTTGAACTTGCGGTGGGTCTTGTTGATCACGTAGACGCGGCCTTTGCGGCGCACGACACGGCAATCGCGGTGCCGGTTCTTGAGAGAACGCAGCGAGTTGCGAACCTTCATGGTCGTCTCCTGTCTGTGCGGCGCGGGGCCAGCGCCTCGGGTTGCGGGTGTCCCGCGCAACGCGCGCGCGACAGTGAATTCATGGTGGGCGATACTAGGTTCGAACTAGTGACCCCTTCGATGTCAACGAAGTGCTCTACCGCTGAGCTAATCGCCCATGAATACCATATGAAGGAAGAAACAATACCAGCTTGTCCCGTCCCTGCGTCGGTGGAGGGCGTATAAAAGGAGTCGAACAGGGGATCAAGGGCTTTTAGATGCCTGATTTGGGTCTATGATGCTCTGAATGAGGGGAGTGCATGTCGACATCCGCCTATCACCTGACGCAGCCCGAACGGCGCACCACCTCGGTGGTGTTCGCGTCCCCGCATAGCGGGCGCGCCTATTCGAGCGCGTTCCTGCGTCGCACAGCACTTGACGAGCAATCCGTGCGGTCGTCGGAAGATGCCTTCGTCGATCGGCTTTTCGACAGCGCTCCGGAGGCCGGCGCGCCCTTCATCAAGGCCGGCGTGCCGCGCGCCTATGTCGATCTCAATCGCAGCGAGGACGAGCTTGACCCCGCGTTGATCGACGGGGCACCGCGGCAGGGGCACAATCCGCGCATCGCCTCGGGTCTCGGGGTGATCCCGCGGGTCGTGGCGAACGGGCAGGCGATCTATTCCGGCAAGCTGAGCCTGATCGAGGCGCGCAACCGGATCGAGACGATCTGGCGACCCTATCATGCCGCGCTGCAGGCTTCCTTGGATGAGGCGCATCTGATGTTCGGTGAGGCGGTTCTGATCGATTGTCACTCGATGCCGCATGAAGCGATGGATCAGGTCGCGCGGCGCGGCATCAGGCGCCCCGAGGTCGTGCTGGGCGACCGGTTCGGGGCCTCGGCGGATGGCGCGGTGGTGGACCGCATCGAGGCCGCGTTCACGCAAGCGGGGCTGGTCGTCACGCGCAACACGCCGTTTGCCGGGGCTTATATCACCCAGGCCTACGGGCGGCCGGGGCGCGGGCGTCATGCCGTGCAGATCGAGATCGACCGCGCGCTTTACATGGACGAGCGCCTGATCCGCCCCAACCGCAATTTCGACGCCTTTCGCGAGCTGATGCGCGGGGTGGTGCGCGAGATCGCCGAGATCGGGCGCGCGGACGCGGCGCCGCTGGCGGCGGAGTAACCTCGTCTTCGCCACCTGACAAAAGTTACTCGATGGTGATCCGGCCTGTCATGCGTGCAGACTGCACTTGAGCAAGTCCCTTTTTGGCCTGATGCGGACATTGAGGCTATAACCCCGGCGCGGTACGCGGCGCGACGCGCCGCAGCGCCATCGCATGTCCGCCCCCCGGACAGGCGATTTGTCGAAGTGGGCGCGTCGATTGGGGCTTTTGCGATTTGGCTGGGATAAAGTGCCTTGAACATGCGTCGGATCGCCTGCCCGCGGACATGCGCTGGCGCTGCTGCCTCCAAGGACCGCTCAAGGCCATAACTGGCCCCCGCGAAACCAAATGTGCACCGGGCATCGTCGATCAGGCGCAGAACTGCTAGCGCAGTCCGCGTCCCTTGACGATCGCATCCGGTCCGAATTTGGAGCGGATGCGGTCGGTCGCGCGCTCGGCTTCGGCGCGCCGCGCCGCCTGTGGGTCGAGCAGATCCCCCGACCGGTCCGCGCCCGCCTCGGGCACCAGATCCGACAGCCCGACGCCGATCAGGCGGTACGCCGCCCCGCGCGGCACCTGATCCAGCAGCGCGTGCGTCGCTCGGTAAAGCGTGTCGGCCATTTGGGTGGCGTCACGCAGGCTGTGGCGGCGGGTCAGCAGCGAGTGGTCGGCGCGCTTGAGCTTGAGCGTGACCACCCGACCGGCAAGCGCCTTGGCCTTGGCGCGATCCGCCACCTTTTCCGAGAGCCGCCACAGATGCCCGTCGAGCAGGTCCGCATCGCCGGTATCTTCGGAAAACGTGGTCTCGTTGGAGATCGACTTGACCGGGGCATTGGCCGACACGCGGCGGCGGTCCTGCCCGCGCGCGAGATGCCATAGCCGGTCACCCATCCCGCCGAAGCGCGCGAAAAGATCGCGTTGCTCCCATCTTCGCAGATCGGCGAAGGTGTGGATGCCCGCGCGGTTCAGCGCGCCCAGACTGGATTGTCCCACGCCCCAGATCAGGCTGACGGGCTTGTCGCGCAGGAACCCCGCGGTCTCGCCCACGCCGATCACCGCGAACCCGTGCGGCTTGTCGAGATCCGACGCGATCTTGGCCAGAAACTTGTTATGGCTCAGCCCGATGGAGCCGGTGACCCCAAGCTCGTCCCGCATGCGCCGCACCAGCCGCGCCAGCATCACCGCGGGCGGCGCGCCATGCAGTTTGGCGGTGCCAGTGAGATCGAGAAACGCCTCGTCGAGCGACAGCGGCTCCACCGCCGGGGTCAGATCCAGCATCATGTCGCGGATCGCGCGCGACACCTCGGCATAGACGTCCATGCGCGGGCGGACCACGACCGCCTCGGGACAGAGCTTGAGCGCCTGAAACATCGGCATGGCCGAGCGCACGCCACGGATGCGCGCGACATAGCAGGCGGTCGAGACCACCCCGCGCCGCCCGCCGCCGATGATAACCGGCTTGTCCGCGAGATCGGGTTTGTCGCGCTTTTCCACGCTGGCATAAAAGGCGTCGCAATCCATGTGCGCGATCGCGAGATCCCAGAGTTCGGGATGCGCCACGACGCGCGGCCCGCCACAGGCGGGGCAGCGGCGCGCATCCTCGAATCGGGTCAGGCAATCACGGCACAGGCTTGGCATGGTGCACGCATCCTACCGCAGATGGCGGGGTTTGACAGTACGATGATATGGCTTGTCCGGGCCCGCAAGTCGGATTAGTGCCGTCCCGACCCGACCGAGAGGCACCGCGCATGACCCATCTCTTCGATATCCGCGTCTATTACGAGGACACCGATATGGGTGGTATCGTCTATCACGCCAATTACCTCAAGTTCGTCGAGCGTGCCCGCAGCGCATGGGTGCGCGAGCTTGGCATCGACCAGAACGCCATGCGGGCCCGCGACGGGCTGATCTTTGCCGTGCGCCGCATCGAGGCCGAGTATCTGGGGCCGGCCCGTTTCGACGATGCGCTGCAGGTCGAGACGCGCACCGTGCAGGTCACCGGCGCGCGTCTGGTGCTGGACCAGACCGTGTCGCGCGCGGGCGCGCGGCTGTTTCAGGCGGTGGTCACGGTGGTCTGTCTGACCGACGCGGGGCACCCGGCGCGGCTTCCGGCAAATATCCGCCTGCGTCTTCACTGAGGCATGACGGCCACACGCGGCAGGCTTCGGATATGTTGGCGTTCCAGTTGGAAATAGGATACCCTCGCGATCAATAAGGTCGGAAAACCGGTCACGGGCAAAAAGAGCAGGCAGATGGAAGCAGAAACCCTGGCAGCCGCACAGGAGATGGATTTCTCCATGTGGGGGCTGTTCGCGCAGTCCACGTTCATCGTGAAAATGGTGATCCTCATCCTGATCGTGGCATCGTTCTGGGCGTGGTCGATCATCATTCAGAAACACATCACGTTCCGCAAGGCGCGCGGCGAGGCCGACGCGTTCGATCAGCGGTTCTGGTCGGGTGAGCCCCTCGACGGGCTGTTCGAAGAGGTCGGACCCGAACCCGAGGGCCGGTCCGAGCGTGTGTTCGCCGCCGGGATGCTGGAATGGAAGCGCAGTCATCGCACCGATGGCGCACTGATCCCCGGAGCACCCTCGCGCATCGATCGCAGCATGGATGTGGCCATCGCCCGCGAATCCGAAGCCCTGCAGGGCGGGCTGCAAGTTCTGGCGACGGTCGGGTCCACATCGCCCTTCATCGGCCTTTTCGGCACGGTCTGGGGGATCATGCACGCCTTCATCAACATCGCCGAACAGCAGAACACCAACCTCGCCGTCGTGGCCCCGGGCATTGCCGAGGCGCTTCTGGCCACAGGTCTGGGGCTGCTCGCCGCGATCCCGGCGGTGATCTTCTACAACAAGCTGAGCGCGGATAGCGACCGCATCGTCGCCGGCTATGAGTCCTTCGCCGACGAGTTCTCGACCATCCTCAGCCGCCAGCTGGACAGCTAGGCCATGGGGGCGGGTGTCGAGCGAAATTCGGGCAGCACGGGCCGGCGCGGACGCGGGCGGCGCCGCGCGCAGCCGATGTCCGAGATCAACGTCACACCCTTCGTCGACGTGATGCTGGTGCTGCTGATCATCTTCATGGTCGCAGCACCCCTGATGGTGGTGGGCGTGCCCGTGCAACTGCCCGAGACCGCCGCCAACTCCCTGCCGAGCGACGAGGAAGAGCCGTTGTCGGTGACGATCATGGCCGATGGCACGGTGATGATCCAGACCACCGAGGTTCCGCGCGACACGCTCGTCGCGCGCCTGCGCGCCATCGCGACAGAGCGCGACAGCACGCGCGTGTTCCTGCGCGCCGACGGGGCGGTGCCGTACCGGGAGGTCATGCAGGTCATGGGCGCGCTCAATCGCGGCGGCTTTGGTAATATCGGGCTGGTGACGGAGGCCGGCGGTCCCGAACTCGACGGGCAGGGTGGCTAGGGGCGCGGCACGTGAATACCGGGCAGATCATATCGGGGACGGGTCATCTGGCCCTGATCGGCTGGGCCCTGATCGGGGGCACGTTTCAATCCGCGCCGCCGCCCTTCGAGGTGATGCAGGCGACGACCGTCTCCGAGGCGGAATTCGCGGCCATCATGGATCGCGCGGCCTCCCCCGAGGCCGTGGCCAATGTCGACACGCCCGAGCCGCCGGCAGTGGGCGAGACGGCCCCGCAGATGACGTCCGATGCCGACACAACCCCCGAGGCCGCACAGCCCGAGGCCAGCGCGGCCGCGCCGCCCGACAGCGCACCGGATGTCACAGGGGTCACCCCGCCCGCGCCGGCCGAGGTCGAGGATGCGCCGCCCGTCATGCAGGTCCCGTCCGAGGACATGGCCGTGATGGTTCCCGAGGTTTCGCCCCGCCCGCAGCCGCGCCCCGCGCCGCGCGTCGCCCCCGAACCGGCGCCGCAGCCGGAGCCGGATGTGCGGGTGGACGACGTGACGCAGCCAGAGGTCACCCCCGACGAGGGGGCGGACGTCGCCGAGGAACCATCAGAGGCCACCGCCCCCGAAGAGGCCGCGCCCGAGATCGTGACCGAGGCCGAAGAGGCCCCGCAAGCCGCGCCATCCGCGTCGGTACGCCCCCGGTCGCGCCCCGACCGGCCCGATCCGCCGCGGGATGCTCCGACGGAAACAGCCGCGGCCACGCCGGAGCCCGAGTCCGAGCCTGAACCCGCACCGGAGCGGACGCGCCCGACATCGGACCGGACGGCCATCGACGACGCGCTTGCCGCGGCGCTTGGCGAGGCGCAGCAAAGCGAGCAGCAAAGCGCCGAGCGGCCGAGCGGGCCACCGCTGACCGGCGGCGAGCGGGACGCGCTGCGTGTCGCCGTGCAGCGCTGCTGGAATGTCGGAAGCCTGAGCACCGAGGCGTTGCGCACCACCGTGGTCGTCGCCGTGAACCTTGCGCGGGACGGCACCCCCGAGATCGGATCGATTCGTCTCGTCGGTTCGTCGGGGGGCGGCGACACGGCCGCGAAACAGGCTTTCGATGCGGCGCGCCGGGCGATCATCCGCTGTGGCAATGACGGCTTCGACCTGCCGGTCGAGAAATACGACCAGTGGCGTGATATCGAGATGACATTCAATCCTGAAAGCATGAGGATCAGATGATGCGGACTATGATCAGCCTTTTCGTGGCGCTGACGCTTTGGGCGATACCCGTCCTTGCGCAGGATGGCGGCCCGCTTCGGATCGAGATCACCGAGGGCGTGATCGAGCCGATGCCCTTTGCCGTGCCCGATTTCGTGGCCGACACGGCCGAGGCGCGGGAGGTGTCCCGCGACCTGTCGCGCCTTGTCGCCGCGGATCTCGGCGGCACGGGGCTGTTCCGGGAAATCCCGCAGGACGCGCATATCAGCCGCATCACCAGCTTCCAGAGCCCGGTGCAGTATGCCGACTGGCGCGCGGTCAATGCGCAGGCGCTGCTCACCGGCGCGGTCAGCGTCGATGGGTCCGGGCGTCTTGTCGTGCAGTTCCGAATCCATGACGTCTTTGCCGGGCAGGAGCTTGGCGAGGGCCTGCAATTCGTGGGCACGCGCGCGGGCTGGCGCCGGATCGCGCACAAGGTGGCCGACGAGGTCTATAGCCGGATCACCGGCGAGGGTGGCTATTTCGACAGCCGCGTCGTCTTCGTGGCCGAAAGCGGCCCCAAGGACCAGCGCGCCAAGCGGCTGGCGATCATGGATTACGACGGTGCGAACGTGCAGTATCTCACCGACAGTTCCAGCCTCGTGCTGGCGCCGCGGTTTTCGCCCACCGGCGACCGGGTGCTCTATACCAGCTACGAGACCGGCTTTCCGCGGATCTACGTGCTCGACGTGGCAAGCGTGGGACGCCGCACCCTGCCGACGCTGGATGGCACCATGAGCTTTGCGCCGCGTTTCGGGCCCGACGGGCGCATGGTGGTCTATTCGCTGACGCAAGGCGGCAATACCGATCTTTACAGCATGGATATCGGAAACGGGCAAAGCACGCGGCTGACCTCGGCCCCGTCGATCGAGACCGCCCCCAGCTACAGCCCCGATGGCCGGCGGATCGTGTTCGAAAGCGACCGGTCGGGCACCCCGCAGCTATACATCATGCCCAGCCAGGGGGGCGAGGCGCGGCGCATCAGTTTCGGTCAGGGCCGCTACGGCACGCCCGTCTGGTCCCCGCGCGGCGATCTCGTCGCCTTCACCAAGCAGTCGGGCGGGCGCTTTCACATCGGCGTGATGCGCACCGATGGTAGCGAGGAACGGCTGCTGACCGCGTCCTTCCTAGACGAGGGGCCGACATGGGCACCGAATGGCCGGGTGATCATGTTCACCCGCGAGACCCAAGGCGCACAGGGCGAGGCGCGGCTTTACTCGGTGGATATCTCGGGGCGCAACCTCAAGCAGGTCGAGACGCGCGGCGGGGCGAGCGATCCGTCCTGGGGGCCGCTGCAGAATTGACGGCGCAGGCTGCGCGTTCCCTCGGGGCGCGGGCTGTGTTAAAAACCACCAACAGGCATGAAAATGAACAGGGCAAACATGATGGGCTATACGAGCAAGACACTGATACTCTGCGCCGGGCTGGCACTCGCCGCCTGCACCAGTCCCGACAGGTTCGAGGGTCAGAATGGCGCAGGCGCGGGCGCGGGCGGCGGCATGGGGGCCGGGCTTTCGGGATCGGCACAGGACCCGAAATCGCAGGCCTATTTTCAGCAAACCATCGGTGACCGCGTTCTGTTTGCCGTCGACCAGTCCACGCTGAGCGCCGAGGCAGAGGCCACGCTGAGCGGGCAGGCGAACTGGCTGATGTCCAACCCGGGCTACAACGCCATCATCGAAGGCCATGCCGACGAGCAGGGCACGCGCGAATACAACCTCGCGCTTGGTGCGCGACGGGCGAACGCGGCGCAGGAATATCTGATCAGCAGCGGTGTCGCGTCGAACCGTCTGCGGGTGGTGAGCTACGGCAAGGAACGCCCGATCGAGATCTGCAGCAGTGAGAGCTGCTACAGGCAGAACCGCCGCGCCGTGACGGTCCTGACCGCGCGTGCCGGTAGCTGATCGAACCCTGGGAAACGCCATGCGCCAACTGGTCGCCTCATTCGCCATCGCAGTCGCCTTCGCCCCGGTCGGGGCGGGGGCCCAAGGCACACAGACGCTGGCCGATATCCGTCAGGAGCTTTCTGTGCTGTCCGTCGAGTTGAAAAACCTTCAGAGGGAACTCAGCACGACCGGCAGCCCGAGCCAGCCATCCGGGGGCGGGTCGATCCTTGACCGGGTGAATGCGCTCGAAGGCGAGGTCCAGCGCCTGACCGGAAAAACCGAGGAGCTGGAGTTTCGCATCGAACGTGTCGTGCAGGACGGCACCAATCGCCTCGGAGATCTGGAGTTTCGCCTCTGCGAGGTGGAATCCGGGTGCGACATTTCGAACTTCGAGCCGGGCAGCACGCTTGGCGGCGTGACCGCACCCGAAGACACGCGCGGCGCGGTCGCCACGCCGGACGCGGATGGCGGCGGTGGTCCGCAGCTTGCCGTCGGCGAGCGCGACGAATTCGAGCGCGCGCAGGCCGCGCTCGAGGCCGGGAATCACGAGGCCGCGGCAGAGCAATTCGCGGCCTTCCTGCAAGCCTATCCCGGTGGCCCGCTCAGCGGGCCCGCCGGTCTCTTGCGCGGTGAGGCGCTGGATGCCGCGGGCCGCACGAGCGATGCGGCGCGGGCCTATCTCGAGACGTTCAGTGCCGCACCGGAGTCGGCCGCGGCCCCCGAGGCACTGTTTCGCCTTGGTCGGGCGCTCGGCCAGCTGGGGCAGACCGAGGATGCCTGCGTGACACTCGGGCAGGTCGCCGAGCGCTATCCGAACGCCGGGGCGGTGCCCGATGCGCAGGCCGAATTGGCGCGTCTCGGCTGTTCGTGACGCGGGCGGTCCCGGCGCATCTGGCGACGATAGAGCGCCATTTCGCGCCGGATCCGCCCGCTATTCTGGGCGTTGCCGTGTCGGGTGGCGGCGATTCGCTTGCCCTGCTGCACCTCTTGCATGACTGGCGATCCGCCGGCGGGCCGGAGCTGCGGGTCGCCACGGTGGATCACGGGCTGCGCCTCGATGCGGCGGATGAGGCTGCCGGTGTCGCGCGGATCTGCACCGGGCTGGACATCCCGCATGACACGCTTGAATGGCGGGGCTGGGACGGGACGGGCAATCTGCCCGATCGCGCGCGTCGTGCCCGCTACGCGCTGCTGGCCGACTGGGCGCAGGCGAACGCGATCACCGATATCGCGCTTGGCCATACCGAGGATGATCTCGCCGAGACCTTTGTCATGCGGCTTGCGCGCGGGGCGGGGGTCGATGGTCTGGCGGCCATGCGCGACAGGTGGCGCGACGGGCCTGTGCACCGGCCTTTGCACGGGCCTTTGCACGGGCCTGTGACCTTTCACCGCCCGCTTCTGGATCGGGGCCGGGCCGAGCTGCGCGACCTGCTGCGCGGGCGGGGTGTGGACTGGGTCGAGGATCCGAGCAATTCCGATGCGAAATATGAACGCGCCCGGGTGCGCGAGAGGCTGTCGGCGCTCGCCGCGGCGGGGCTGGATGCCCCCGCGCTCGCCCGAACTGCGCGACGCCTTGCCGAAGCGCGCGCGGCGCTGGATCACGCCGCGCGGCAGGCCGCCCGCGAGTGCCTGCGGATCGAGGCCGGCGATGTGCTGATGTCGCGCGCCGATCTGAGCGCCTTGCCCGACGAGGTGGCGCGGCGCCTGTTGCAGGCGGTGCTGCGCTGGATCAACGGGGCGGAGTATCCGCCGCGCGGTGCTGCCATGACGCGGTTTCTGTCCGCCGCGCGCGCCGGGCAGGCGATGACGTTGCAGGGCTGTCTGCTGCATGCGGGCGCGACATGGGCGCGCATCGGCCGTGAATACAAGGCGGTCGCGGATCTGCGCGTCCCGGCATGTCAGGTCTGGGACGGGCGTTGGCGGATCACCGGGCCCGCGCTGGCCGGTGCCGAGATCGCGGCGCTCGGGCCCGCGGGGTTGCACGCCTGCGCGGACTGGCGTGCAAGCGGGCTTGCGCATGCGTCGGCCCTTGCCAGCCCCGGCCTGTGGCGCGACGGGCAATTGGTGGCCGCGCCGCTTGTCGGGTGGGCCAATGGCCATGAGCTTTGCCTTGTCCGCGACGGGGCGTTCTTGTTCGACGCGTCATAATTACGTTGAAGATCGGGCCATGATGGCTATGTTCATAAGGTGATCCTCGCCGCTTGCGCGAGGCGCAGATTTTGGGAGAAAACTCTTGGGCAACGCAAGAAACATAGCCTTTTGGCTGGTCCTGTTCCTGTTGATCCTCGCGCTGTTCAATCTGTTCAGCGGGTCCAACAGCACGATGCAAAGTCGCTCCGTCCCGTATTCCGAGTTTGTGGCGGCGGTCGAGGACGGCTCCGTCAACCGGGTGACCCTCGACGGCGAGAACGTTCGCTACACCGGCAATAACGGTACGGAATACACGACGATCAAACCCTCGGACGCGCAGATCACGCAACAGCTGATCGATCAGGGCGTGCCCGTGAATGCCGAGAGCCAGGAACAATCCGGCTTTCAGACATTCCTCGTGTCGTTGCTGCCATTCCTGCTTTTGATCGGGGTGTGGATCTATTTCATGAACCGCATGCAGGGCGGCGGCAAGGGCGGTGCCATGGGCTTTGGCAAGTCCAAGGCCAAGATGCTCACCGAAAAGTCGGGCCGTGTCACCTTCGACGAGGTGGCGGGCATCGACGAGGCCAAGGAAGAGCTCGAAGAGATCGTCGAGTTCCTGCGCAACCCGCAGAAATTCAGCCGGCTTGGCGGGCAGATCCCCAAGGGCGCGTTGCTGGTGGGGCCTCCGGGCACCGGTAAGACGCTTCTGGCGCGCGCCATCGCGGGCGAGGCTGGCGTGCCGTTCTTCACCATCTCCGGCTCGGACTTCGTGGAAATGTTCGTCGGTGTCGGCGCGAGCCGCGTGCGCGACATGTTCGAGCAGGCCAAGAAGAACGCGCCCTGCATCGTGTTCATCGACGAGATCGACGCGGTCGGCCGGTCGCGCGGCGCAGGCTATGGCGGTGGAAATGACGAGCGTGAACAGACGCTCAACCAGTTGCTGGTCGAGATGGACGGTTTCGAAGCCAACGAGGGCGTGATCATCGTCGCGGCCACGAACCGTAAGGATGTGCTCGACCCCGCGCTGCTGCGGCCCGGACGCTTTGACCGGCAGATCACCGTGCCCAACCCCGACATCAAGGGGCGCGAAAAGATCCTTGGCGTGCACGCCCGCAAGACGCCGCTTGGACCCGATGTGGACCTGCGCCTGATCGCGCGCGGAACGCCCGGCTTTTCCGGTGCTGATCTGGCGAACCTCGTCAACGAGGCGGCCTTGATGGCGGCCCGTGTCGGGCGCCGGTTCCTGACGCTCACGGATTTCGAGAATGCCAAGGACAAGGTCATGATGGGGTCCGAGCGGCGCAGCATGGTCCTGACCGACGAGCAGAAGGAAAAGACCGCCTATCATGAGGCCGGGCATGCGATCGTGGGGCTGAACCTGCCGAAATGCGACCCTGTCTACAAGGCGACGATCATCCCCCGTGGTGGCGCGCTTGGCATGGTGGTCAGCCTGCCCGAGATCGACCGGCTGAACTGGCACCGCGCCGAATGTCACCAGAAGCTGATCATGACCATGGCCGGCAAGGCGGCGGAAATCCTTAAATACGGCGAGGATAACGTCTCCAACGGACCGGCGGGCGACATCCAGCAAGCCAGCGGTCTGGCGCGCGCGATGGTGATGCGGTGGGGCATGTCCGACAAGGTCGGCAATGTCGATTACGAGCAGGCGCATGAAGGCTACATGGGCAATGCCGCCGGCGGCTTCTCGATCTCGGCGCATACCAAGGAGCTGATCGAGGACGAGGTGAGGCTCATGATCGACGCGGCGTACCAGAACGCCAAGAAGATCCTGGAGGACAAGCACGACGAGTGGGAGCGTCTCGCCCAGGGGCTGCTGGAATACGAGACGCTGACCGGCGAGGAGATCACCCGAGTGATCCGGGGTGACCCGCCAGAGGCAGACGATGACAGTGGCAGTGCCGGCGAGGTCTCGAAACCCTCCGTCACGGCGATCCCCAAGACCAAGCCGAAGCCGTCATCGGGGTCCGGTGATGGCGGGCTGGAGCCCGAGCCCTCGACGTGAGCGCGACCCTGACGACAGCGGACTGGAATCCCGGAGCCTATGCAAGGTTCCGGGATCAGCGTTTGCGCCCCGCCCTGGATCTGCTGAATGCCGTGGGGCAGATGGGGGCCGGGGGTATCGTGGATCTCGGGTGCGGCACCGGGAGCATGGCCGAGGCCCTGCGCCTGAGGGGGGCCGGGCGCGGCCTCACCGGTGTCGATGCCAGCCCCGCCATGCTGAAGAAAGCCCGCGGAACAGGGGTCTACGACACGCTGCAACAGACCGATATCGACGAATGGCATCCGCAAGACACGCCGGGTCTGATCTATTCCAACGCCGCGCTGCACTGGGTCGGCACTCACGAGGCCCTGATGCCCCGGCTTGCCGCGATGCTGAGCAAGGGCGGCACTCTGGCCGTACAGATGCCGCATCAGAACAAGGCCCCGTCGCATCGTGTCTGGCGCTCACTGGCCGAAGAACTTTTCCCCGGGCGCGTCGATACCATGGGCACCCCCGGCGTGATGGCCCCCGTCAAGTACGAGGAACTGCTGTCCCCGATCGGTCGGTTTCGCCTCTGGGAAACGGAATATTACCAACGCCTGACAGCCGAGCCGGAAAGTCACCCGGTGCGCCGCTACACCGAATGCACCTATGCGCGCCCGATTCTCTCGGCGCTGGATCCGGACGAGAAGGCGGACATCATCCGCAGGTATGAAGAAGTCATGCAGACGGCCTATCCGGTGCGCGCCGATGGGACCGTTCTTTTTCCGTTCCGGCGGATGTTCTTCACCCTGACGGTCTGAGCGGGGGCAGCCGGGACGCCGGAAGGGCTGAGTATTTTTGGCAAGATGAAGCGGGAGAGCAGAGCATGCAGGCACTGGTACCGACCGGGTATGCCGGGCGGATCCGTTGGATCGGGCGCGTTGCGGATCGGGACACGACCCTTGCGGCCGAGCCGTTGCAGGAGGTCGCGGTCAGCTATGCGGGGATCGCCGGCGAGGCGCATGGCGGGTTGACGCGCCCCTCGTGCAGTCGCGTCGTGGCGCAATATCCCAGGGGCACGGAAATTCGCAACGTGCGCCAGTTCTCGGTCCTGTCGGCCGAGGACCTCGCCGCGATCGCCGCCAAGATGGGGCTGGAGCGGATCGACCCGGGCTGGGTCGGCGCGTCGCTCGTCGTCGAGGGCATCCCCGATTTCACCCATATCCCCCCGTCCGCGCGCCTGCAGGGGCCCGACGGTGTCTCTCTGGTCGTGGACATGGAGAACCGCCCCTGCCATCTGCCCGCCAGGGTGATCGACGCGCATGCCGCCGGGTTTGGCCGGCGCTTCAAGCAGGCCGCGGAGGGACGACGCGGCGTGACCGCATGGGTTGAACGCGAGGGCGTGCTGCGCGTGGGCGAAATGCTGCGCCTGCACATTCCCGACCAGCCGGCCTGGAGCGAACTGTCCCGGGTGCGCGATGCGACGCTGACCTGAACCCGGGTGGTTTCCGATCAGAAACCGGGCCGTCTCACGCCGCCGCATGTGTGGCGGGATATGTCGGATTTGCCGTCCGCAAACGAGAGTAAACCCGATATAGGCGGGGCAGACCCAACCCTGCCCTGCGGACAAAAAAGGACCGATCATGAGTTTCAAATCCGATATCGAGATTGCACGCGGGGCCAGCAAGCGGCCCATTCAGGAGATCGGCGCAAAGCTGGGTATTTCCAGCGATCACCTGCTTCCCTACGGCCATGACAAGGCGAAGGTCAGTCAGGATTTCATCAGGTCGGTGCAGGGCAACAAGACCGGCAAGCTGGTTCTGGTGACGGCGATCAACCCGACGCCCGCCGGCGAGGGCAAGACCACGACGACCGTGGGGCTTGGCGACGGGCTGAACCGGATCGGGAAACGCGCGACGGTGTGCATCCGCGAGGCATCGCTCGGGCCGAATTTCGGCATGAAGGGGGGCGCTGCGGGTGGCGGCCACGCGCAGGTCGTGCCGATGGAGGACATGAACCTTCACTTCACCGGTGATTTTCACGCGATCACCTCGGCGCACAGCCTGCTGAGCGCGATGATCGACAACCACATCTACTGGGGAAACGAGCAGAATATCGATACGCGGCGGGTCGTGTGGCGTCGCGTGGTGGACATGAACGATCGCTCGCTGCGCCAGATCACCTCGTCGCTGGGGGGTGTTTCCAATGGCTTCGCCCGTGAGGACGGGTTCGACATCACCGTGGCGTCCGAGGTCATGGCGATCCTGTGTCTGGCCAATGATCTCAAGAACCTCGAGGAACGTCTGGGGGCGATGATCGTCGCCTATCGCCGCGACAAGAGCCCGGTGTTCTGCCGCGACATCAAGGCCGAAGGGGCGATGACCGTGCTTTTGAAGGACGCGATGCAGCCCAATCTCGTGCAGACGCTGGAGAACAACCCGGCCTTCGTGCATGGCGGACCCTTCGCCAATATCGCGCATGGCTGCAATTCGGTGATCGCGACGACCACCGCGCTCAAGATCAGCGATTACGTGGTGACCGAGGCCGGCTTCGGGGCCGATCTCGGGGCCGAGAAGTTCATGAACATCAAGTGCCGCAAGGCCGGTCTTGCCCCCGATTGCGTGGTGCTGGTGGCGACGGTGCGCGCGATGAAGATGAATGGCGGCGTCGCCAAGGCCGATCTGGGGTCCGAGAATGTCGCGGCCGTCAAGGATGGCTGCGCCAATCTGGGGCGTCACATCGGCAACCTGAAATCCTTCGGGGTGCCCGTCGTGGTGGCGATCAACCATTTCGTCCATGACACCGAGGCCGAGATCGATGCGGTCAAGGCCTATGTCGAGACGCAAGGCAGCGAGGCGATCCTCAGCCGTCATTGGGAACTGGGCAGCGAAGGCTCCGAAGCGCTGGCGCGACGGGTCGTCGAGATCGCCGAAAGCGGGGCCAGCCAGTTCGCGCCGCTCTATTCCGATGACATGTCCCTGATGGGCAAGATCGAGTGCATCGCCAAGTCGATCTATCACGCCGACGGGGTCATCGCCGATCAGAAGATCCGCAACCAGTTGAAGGAATGGGAAGATCAGGGCTATGGCACGCTGCCGGTCTGCATGGCGAAAACCCAGTACAGTTTTACCACCGACCCCACCCGACGCGGCGCGCCGACCGGGCACTCGGTGCCGATCCGCGAGGTGCGGATCTCGGCCGGGGCGGGGTTCATCGTGGTCGTCTGTGGCGAGATCATGACGATGCCGGGCCTGCCCGTGAGGCCGGCCGCCGAGACCATCCGCCTCAATGATTACGGCCAGATCGAAGGGCTTTTCTAAAGCCTTTCCGAAGCCTCCGTCCCGCCGGTGCGGGGCGGATCAAACCGTTCTGAACAAAGGAAAACACATGACGGCACAGATCATCGATGGCAAGGCGTTCGCGGCGAGGATCCGCGGGCAGGTGGCACAACATGTTGATCGGCTCAAGACCGAGCACGGGGTGACGCCGGGCCTTGCGGTGGTGCTGGTGGGCGAAGATCCGGCGAGCCAGGTCTATGTGCGCTCCAAGAACAAGCAGACGGTCGAGGTCGGGATGAATTCCTACGAGCACCGGCTGGATCCCGACACCTCCGAGGCCGACCTTATGGCGCTGATCGATCAGCTGAACACCGACCCTGCGGTGCACGGTATCCTGGTCCAGTTGCCATTGCCGGGGCACCTCAACTCTGACAGCGTTATCAACGCGATAGATCCCGCAAAGGATGTTGACGGATTCCACATCTCGAATGTCGGATTGCTGGGCACGGGACAAAAAAGCATGGTGCCCTGCACGCCCTTGGGATGTTTGATGATGCTGCGTGACACGCTGGGAAACCTCAGTGGCCTCGACGCGGTGGTGCTTGGACGGTCGAACATCGTGGGCAAGCCGATGGCGCAGCTTTTGCTGGGCGACAGCTGCACGGTGACGATCGCGCATAGCCGCACGAAGGCCCTCGCAGAGGTGATCAAGCGGGCAGATATAGTGGTTGCCGCCGTGGGGCGCCCCGAAATGGTTCCGGGCGACTGGATCAAGCCCGGGGCGACGGTGATCGACGTGGGCATCAACCGGACGGAACGTGACGGCAAGACCAAGCTGATCGGCGATGTCGATTTTCAGTCGGTTCAGGAGGTTGCGGGCGCCGTGACACCGGTGCCGGGGGGCGTGGGGCCGATGACCATCGCCTGCCTGCTGGCCAACACCGTGACCGCGTGTTGTCGCGCGAACGGGCTGGCGGAACCCGAGGGGCTGACCGCCTGATCTGGACAGGATCGGGCGCGGTCTTTCAAAGACGCGGCCACGTGCCTGCGGAGCCGCAAGGAATGCGACAGGTTTGCCTGCGAGGCTCTGGAATGTCTCGGGAACCGAAGGGGTCCACGATGGCGAAAATAGCTTTGAGCCTGATGATCGGCGCGGTGGCAGGTCTGTCGGCGGGGTGCGCGCCGGTGCCGGAGGCGGCAGGGCCTGCGGCGCGCGTGCCGGCACCGTTCCCGCCAGCCTCCTTCGAGGGTCGTCAATACGTGGATCGCGACGGCTGCGTGTTCATCCGCGCCGGGGCCGGGCCGGGCGTGACATGGGTGCCGCGCGTGGCGCGGGATGGCGGGCAGATATGCGGGGCGGACCCGACCTTGCCCTCCGCCGGGCAGGCCGCCGATACCTAGATGCCGCGCACGGGTCGGACGCGCTTCATCCCCTGCGCCCGATCCGCAGTGCCATGTCGAGCATTCGGCACGAAAAGCCCCATTCATTGTCGTACCAGCCGAACACCCGCAGCAGCCCGCCGACCGAGACCGAGGTTTGCGGCCCGCTGACGATCAGGCTTTCCGGCCGGCCCCGCAGATCGGACGAGACCAGCGGTGCCTCGGTCCAGCCCAGCCAGTGATGCGACCGCGCGGCGGCGTGCAGCATCCCGTTCACCGCCCCGGCACTGACGGTTTCACGCGTCTGCACGGTCAGGTCGATGCAGGACACGCTGGCCGTGGGCACCCGGATCGCGCGCGCCTCGATCCGGTTGCGCAGCGCCGGCAGGACTAGCCCGGTCTGGTCCTGCGCGCTGGTGGTTGTGGGCACCATCGACAGCGCCGCGGCGCGGCTGCGTTCGAGCGCCTTGCGGGGTTTGTCGACCGTCGGCTGGCTGCCGGTATAGCAATGCACGGTGGTCATCTGCCCGCTGATGATGCCGAACGCGTCATCGAGAAGCCGCGCCACCGGGGCGAGCGCATTGGTGGTGCAGGACGCGTTCGAAATGATCCGCTGGTCCGCCAGATCGCCGTCATTGGCGCCCATGACCAGCGTGGCATCCGCCTCGGCCGAGGGGCCGGAGACGAGCACCGCGCGGGCCCCCGCCGCAAGCCCGCGTTCCGCGACGGCGCGTGCGCCGCCCATGCCGGTGCAGTCAAGCACGACATCGACACCCGACAGATCCAGCGTGCTCAGGTCCTCGGCGGCGTGAAAGGGGATGGCGCGCCCGTCGACGGTCAGCACGCCCTCGCCGGCAGAGACCTCGCCCGGCCACGGGCCGAACACGCTGTCATACTGGAACAGATAGGCGCAGGTCGCCAGCGGCTCTATCTCGTTGATGCAGACAAGCTCGATACCCGCGCGGTCGTGCATCAGGATGCGCAGGAGGGTCCGGCCGATCCTGCCAAAGCCGTTGATGACGATGCGGATGGGATCGTTTGGCATGCGGTGCTCCGGTCGGGGTGTGATCGCTGCAGATAGTGAGGCAGGTGCGCGGGAATGGCCAGAGGCCGCGTCAATGCGCGCCGGTAGGTTTCGTCGCTTGCAGCCTGCGCTTCGGCCCCCCATATCTCCGGCGTAACGGTGATGCGAGACAAGGAAGCACGATGGGATATCTGCGCACGGCAATACTACTGGCGGCGATGACGGCCCTCTTCATGGGCGTTGGCGCGCTTCTGGGCGGTGTGAGCGGCATGGTGATCGCGCTGGTGATCGCGGTGGCGATGAACGCCTTCACCTGGTGGAATTCCGACCGGGTGGTGCTGCGGATGCACGGCGCGCAGCCGGCCTCGGGGCGGGTGGGTGCCGATCTGGAGCGCATGGTGCATGACATGGCCGACCGCGCCGGCATGCCGCGCCCGAAGGTCTACGTGATCGACAACGCGCAGCCCAATGCCTTTGCCACCGGGCGCAACCCTGCGAATGCCGCCGTCGCCGCCACAAGCGGCCTGTTGCAAAGCCTCAGCCGGGAAGAGATCGCCGCCGTCATGGCGCATGAGCTGGCGCATATCCGCAACCACGACACGACGATCATGACGATCACCGCGACCTTTGCCGGGGCGATTTCCATGCTGGCCAATTTCGCGCTGTTCTTCGGCGGCAGTCGCAACAATCCGCTGGGGCTGATCGGCACGCTGGCGCTGATGATCCTCGCACCGCTCGGCGCGGCGCTGGTGCAGATGGCGATCAGCCGGGGGCGCGAATACGCCGCCGATCGCGCCGGGGCCGAGATCTGCGGCAATCCGTTGTGGCTTGCCTCGGCGCTGGAAAAGATCTCGGGGCTGGCGGCGCGGATCGACAACGACACCGCAGAGCGCAACCCGGCCACGGCGCACATGTTCATCGTCAACCCGCTGCATGCGCACAAGCGCGATCGGATGTTTTCCACCCATCCGGCGGCCGAGAACCGCATCCGCGCGCTGCGCGAGATGGCCGGTCAGCCCGCACGGTCGGGCCCGTGGGCCTGAGAGGCCAATCGGAAACGAGTTGAGTGAATTCAGCGGGTCTTGATTCCTTTCGGTCGGGTGGTTGAACGGAGATCACGATGGCTTGGACCCAACTCACTCAAGAGCCGTATACGCGCAATCCAACCGCTTCGACGGATGCGGAACGGGCCGTCGTCGGCCCGCTCCTTTTCGGAGCATGCCGCAAGGTTTACCGAGAGGGATCATGATGGGAACTCCGATGTTTGGCGTGCAGCGCGTCAAAGCCAGGCTGCGCGTGCCCGTCTGACCGGTCGCGACGTCAGCGTAGGTGGGGTTGCGAAACGCCCCGTCAGTCAGCGCGGCCATAGCCGCCGGCGGTCGGGGTGATCACGGTGATCGTCTCGCCCGCCTCGAGGCTGGTCTGGGCGCAGGCGTCGAGCGTCTCGTCGCGCCCGTCGCGGCGGCGCACGAGGGTCCGGCCCGGATGCCCGGCGCCGCCGCCCGCGATGCCCTGCGGGGGCCGGGTGCGGTGCGAGGACAGGATCGCGCAATCCATCGCCTCGAGAAATCGCAGCCGGCGATGCGTGCCGTCGCCGGCATGGAACGCCCCGCTGCCGCCTGAGCCCCGGACTAGGGAGAAATCCTCCAGCAGCACGGGAAAGCGCAGCTCCAGCACCTCTGGATCGGTCAGGCGCGAATTGGTCATGTGCACATGCACGCCGTCCGTGCCGTGAAAGCCAATACCTGAATTCATCCGGCCGGCGGGCGAACCCGAGCAGATCGTCTCGTAATACTGGTAGGTGTCGTTGCCGAAGGTCAGGTTGTTCATCGTGCCTTGCGAATTGGCGATCGCCCCGAGTGCGCCGAACAGTGCGCTGGTGACATGCTGCGAGGTTTCGACATTGCCGGCGACCACCGCGCGCGGATATTCGGGCGCCAGCATGCACCCATCGGGGATGCGGATATTTAGCGGCTCAAGACAGCCGGCATTCATCGGGATCGGCGCCTCGACCATCACGCGGAACACGTAAAGCACCGCCGCCCGCGTCACCGGTTCGGGCGCGTTGAAATTGTTGGCCTCCGCGTCGCTGGTGCCGGTGAAATCGATCGTGGCCTCGCGCGCGTCCGTGTCCACGGTGATCTTGACGCGGATCGTCTGGCCGGTATCGGTCGGGTATTCGTATTCGCAATCGCTCAGCTTGCCGATCAGGCGGCGCACCTCTTCGGCGGCGTTGTCCTGCACGTGGGACATGTAGGCCTGCACCACCTCGAGCCCGAATTCCTTGACCATGTGGCGCAGTTCCGCGATGCCGCGCGCGTTGGCGGCGATCTGCGCCTTGAGGTCGGCGACGTTCTGATCGGGGTTGCGACAGGGATAGGGGTGATCGGTCAGCAGATCGCGCAGCGCGCCTTCGCGGAAGCTGCCGCGATGGACGACGCGGAAATTGTCGATCAGCACGCCTTCCTCATCGACGGTCGTGGCCAGCGGCGTCATCGAGCCGGGGGCGGTGCCGCCGACATCGGCATGGTGTCCGCGCGAGGCGACCCAGAACAGGATCGCGTCCCCTGCATCGTCGAAGACCGGCGTGACCACGGTTATGTCGGGCAGATGCGTGCCGCCATTGTAAGGCGCGTTGAGCGCGAAGACATCGCCGGGGTTCACGTCGTCGCCATTCAGCCGGATCACGGTTTCCACGGATCTGTCCATCGAGCCGAGATGCACGGGCATATGCGGCGCATTGGCCACCAGCGCGCCCGTGGCATCGAAGACCGCGCAGGAAAAATCCAGCCGTTCCTTGATGTTGACCGATTGCGCGGTGTTCTGAAGCGCGACGCCCATCTGTTCGGCGATGTTCATGTAGAGATTGTTGAACACCTCCAGCAGCACCGGATCGGCCTTTTCGGTGCCGATCGCCTGATCGCGGCGCAGTTTCTCGTGGCGGGTCAGCAGGACGTGATCGCGGGCGGTGATCGCGGCCTGCCAGCCCGGCTCGATCACGATGGTCTGATTGGGCTCGATGATGAGGGCCGGGCCGCGCAACCGGTTGCCGGGGGCGAGGCCCTCGCGGTGAAACACCGCCGCCTCGTGCCATGTCCCGCCGGAGAAAAGCGGCGCGTGGCGGTCGCTTGTCGCCTCCGCATCGGTCTCGGGGTGGGTGTCCTCGGGGGTGCCAGCCGTTTCGGCCTCGGCCCCCTCCATCTCGACCGCCTCAACCATCAGGCGTTTTTCGGGGCTGACAAAGCTGAACTGCGCTTCGTGCGCGGCCTCGAAATCGGCCTTTGCGGCGTCAAGATCGGCCCCGTCGAAGGCGACGGGCAGGGCGGTATCGGTGCCCTCGTATTTCAGATGCAGCTTGGCGCGCGTCCCGACCGCGTCGCGCGGCAGGCCCTGCTTGTGCATCTCGTCCAGAACCTCGCTGCGCAATCCTTCCATCGCCGCGTCGATCTCGGCGCGGCTGTCCTCGTCGAGCGCGGCCTCCAGCGCCTTTTGCCGCGTGGTGAAGACGCGGGCGAGCCCGATGCCATAGGCCGACAGAAGTCCCGAGAGCGGATGGACCAGGATCGATTGCATGCCAAGCGCGTCGGCCACGAGGCACGCATGCTGCCCGCCAGCACCCCCGAAGGAATTGAGCAGGTAGCGCGTCACATCATAGCCGCGCTGTACGCTGATCTTCTTGATCGCGCCGGCCATGTTCTCGATCGCGATATGGATGAAGCCTTCTGCGACCTCCTCGGGCGAGCGGCCCTCGCCGGTCTCCTGTGCGATCGCCTCGAACTGCTTGGCCACGGTGTCGCGATCGAGCGTCTGGTCCTGACCGGGGCCGAAGATCGCCGGGAAAAGCTCGGGGTTGAGCTTGCCCAGCATGACGTTGGCATCCGTGACGGTCAGCGGCCCGCCGCGCCGGTAGCAGGCCGGGCCGGGATCGGCACCCGCCGAATCGGGGCCGACGCGAAAGCGCCCCGGTTCGGCATGCAGGATCGAGCCGCCGCCCGCCGCGACGGTGTGCACGCGCATCATCGGCGCGCGCATCCGCACGCCCGCGACCTCGGTATCGAGCGCGCGCTCATAGTCGCCGGCGAAATGCGCCACATCGGTCGAGGTGCCGCCCATATCAAAACCGATGACCTTTTGATATCCGGCGATCTCGGCGGTGCGCGCCATGCCGACCACGCCGCCCGCCGGACCAGACAGGATCGCATCCTTGCCCTGAAACCGCTCGGCCGCCGTCAGCCCGCCCGAGGACATCATGAATTGCAGCGTCGGGCCGGCCTTGCCGGCGGCCGTCGCGCCGAGGGCATCCTTCACGCGTGCCACGTATCTGCGCAGGATGGGCGAAAGATAGGCATCGACCACGGTGGTGTCGCCGCGCCCCACCAGCTTGATCAGCGGCGAGACCTCGTGACTGACCGAGACCTGACCCAAGCCCATGGCGCGGACATGCTCGGCCAGCGCCACCTCGTGCTCGGGGTTGCGCCACGCGTGCATCAGGACGATCGCCACGGCGTCGATCCCGTCGGATCGGAGCGCCTTCAGATCGGTGTCGAGGCTGGCGGGATCGAGGGCTGTCTCGACCGTGCCATCGGCGTGCAGGCGTTCCCCGACCTCGATCACGCGCTCATACAGCATCTCGGGCAGGATGATTTCCTTGGCGAAGATGTCGGGCCGGGCTTGATAGCCAAGGCGCAAAGCATCGCGAAAACCGCGGGTGATCAGCAGCGCGGTGCGGTCGCCCTTGCGCTCCAGCAACCCGTTGGTGGCGACGGTCGTGCCCATGCGCACGGTGCCGATCCGGGCGGGGTCGATCGCGGCGGTGTCGGGGGCGTCGAGCAATTGCCGGATGCCCTCGATGGCGGCATCGTCATAGGCCTCGGCATTCTCGGACAAGAGCTTGAGCGGATGCAGCGCGCCGTCCGGGGCGCGCCCGATCACATCGGTGAAGGTGCCGCCACGGTCGATCCAGAAATCCCACCGCTTGCCTGCATCCGCCATGATCCGCCCCTCTGTCATTGATCCTCTCCCGTCAGTTTCAAACGGATGGGCTTCGTTGACAAGCCGAGAGTTTGCGCCCAGCATCGAACGGTGTCCGCCCGCATGCGGCGGCCAGAGAAAAACGAAAAGCGAGGGAGATATCGATGACCATCATCAGCCGACACATGTTTGCAGGGGCCGTGATGACGGCAACGCTTGGGGCCGCACCCGCACTGGCGCAGAACTGGGACATGCCCACACCGTATGGCGACGCCATCTTCCACACCCAGAACATCATGCAGTTCGCCGATGAATTGCGCGAGGCGACGGATGGCGCGCTGGACATCACCGTGCATTCCGCCAATTCGCTGTTCGGTCATGCCGAGATCAAGGATGCCGTCCGCCAGCAGCTGGTGCCGATCGGCGAGACCCTTCTGTCGCGGATGGCCAACGAGGATCCGGTGTTCGGCGTCGATTCCATCCCCTTCCTCGCCTCGAGCTATGAAGAGGCCGAGGCGCTGTGGCAGGCGTCGCGCCCCGCCGTCGAGGAAAAGCTCGCAGCGGAAGGTCTTACCGTGCTTTACGCCGTGCCGTGGCCGGGTCAGAGCCTTTATCTGCGCGAGGAAGTCACCGACCCGGCGCAGATGGAAGGTCTCAGTTTCCGCGCCTACAATGTCGCCACCGAACGGCTGGCCGAATTGCTGGGCGCCAATCCCACACAGGTGGAAGAGGGCGACATCCCCACGGCTTTCTCGACGGGCCGCGTGGAGGCGATGATCACCTCTCCGTCGACGGGGGCCAACGCGCAGGCCTGGGATTTCGTGTCGCACTACATCGACACGCAAGCCTGGCTGCCGAAGAACATCATACTGGTGAACACCACTGCGTTCAACGGTCTGTCCGACGAGATGCAGACGACCGTGATGGATCTCGCCGCCGAGGCCGAGACCCGCGGATGGGAAATGTCGAAGGCCGAGACCGAAGCGAAGATCGCCGAACTGGTCGAGGGCGGCATGGAAGTGTCGCAACCCTCGGACGCGCTGAGCGCCCGGCTGGCCGAGGTTGGCGAGACCATGACCGCCGAGTGGCTCGAAGAGGCGGGTGACGAGGGGCAGGCGATCATCGACGCCTATCGCGACGCCCTCGACGACTGACATCCCCGTGCGGACGGCCCCCTGCGGGTGTCGTCCGCGCAGCTTTTCATGACATGATCCGAAGGAGGGCGCGATGCGCAAGGCCCTGGACACGGTCTATGGTGCCGCCCTTGCGGGGGCGTGTCTGGCCATGGTCACGATCGCGACGCTGGTGCTGATCCAGGTGCTTGGCCGGGTCATCGATCAGGGACTCGAGGCTTTGGGAATGGAGATGCTGGGCATGTCCATTCCATCCGTCGCCGAATTCGGCGGGTTCCTGTTCGTCGCCGCGGCCTTTCTGGCGCTGCCCGCGACGCTGCGCGCCGCCGGTCATGTCCGGGTCACGTTGATCCTGCGGGGCTTTGGTCCGCTTGGAAACCGCGTGCTGGCGGCGTTCGTGCTGGCGATCGCCGTCGGTCTCGCGGGCTATGCGACATGGTACGTGATCCTCGACGTGCTCGACGCCTACCGGTCGGGATCGGTATCCTATGGGCGCATCGTGGTGCCGCTCTGGATCCCTAAGATGGTGATGGCGGCGGGTCTGGTGATCTTCACCGTGGCACTGGTGGACGAGCTTGTCACCACCCTGCGCGGCGACGATCCGGCGTTCCGCGCCGCCGAGCGCGCCCGCGACATGCAGGAAGGCCCGCGCTGATGGATATCGCGACGCTGTCGATCATCCTTCTGGTGGTGCTGTTCGGTCTGCTGCTGCTCGGCCTCTGGGTCGGGTTCGCGCTGCTTGCCGTAGGGATCGTGGCGATGGAGCTTGCGACCGGCGCGCCGACGGGGTCCATTCTCGCGACAAAGATCTGGGGGTCGTTGAATGTCTGGGATCTGACGGCGCTGCCGATGTTCATCTGGATGGGCGAGATCCTGTTCCGCTCGCGCCTGTCATCGGATCTGTTCACCGGTCTGTCGCCCTTCACCCGCCGCCTGCCGGGCGGGTTGCTGCACGTCAATATCCTTGGATGCGCGCTGTTCGCCGCAGTGTCGGGGTCGTCTGCGGCGACCACCGCCACCGTGGGGCGCATGTCGCTGCCGGAACTGAAATCGCGCGGTTATGACATGCGCATGGCGATCGGCACGCTGGCCGGATCGGGCACCTTCGGCTTTCTGATCCCGCCCTCGATCATCCTGATCGTCTACGGCGCGGCGACCGAGCAATCGATCGCGCGGCTGTTCCTCGCGGGGCTGCTGCCGGGGCTGATGCTCGCAGCGATGTTCGCGGGCTACGTGATGCTGTGGTCGCTCATGCACCCCGACCGCGTGCCCGCGCCCGAGCCGCGCCCGACCCTGCGCCAGCGGGCCCGCGCGCTCAAGCTGCTCCTGCCCACGGTGCTGCTGATCGTGGCGGTGATCGGGTCGATCTATGCCGGGCTGGCCTCGCCGACCGAGGCCGCCGTCGTGGGCGTGGCGGGGGCGCTGGCGATCTCGGGCCTGACCGGGGGGCTGGACCGGGACAGCCTGATCGGCGCGCTGCGCGGGGCCGCGATGACCACCTGCATGATCGCCTTCATCCTTGCCGGCGCGTCGTTCCTGACCGTGGCCATGGGGTTCACCGGCATCCCGCGTACGCTGGCCTCGTGGATCGGCGAGCAGGGCTATTCGCAATTCGCGCTTCTGTCGGCGCTATTGGTGTTCTTCATCGTGCTCGGGTTCTTCCTCGACGGGATCTCGATCGTGGTGCTGACCACCTCGGTGATCCTGCCGATGGTGACGGCGGCGGGGATCGATCCGATCTGGTTCGGCATATTCCTCGTGCTCGTCGTCGAGATGAGCCAGATCACGCCGCCCGTGGGGTTCAACCTTTTCGTGCTGCAATCGATCACTGGGCGCGGCATATTCGAGATCGCTCTGATGGCGCTGCCGTTCTTCCTGATCCTCGTGCTGGCGACCGCCGTGCTGTCGGTCTTCCCCGAAATCGCCCTGTGGCTTCCGGGCACGATGATGTCGCGGTGAGGCGTGCGGTGACGGGCAGGGCGGTCTGATGCTGGGATGGCTGGCGCGCAACGGGCGGCTGGTGCTGGTCGCGGGGCTGGTCATCGGCATCGCGGTGCCGGCACTGGCGCGCGCCATGCAGCCGCTGATCGTGCCGCTTATAGCAATGATGCTGTTTCTCGCCACGCTGCGCATCGGCACCGTGGCAGCCCGTCCGCGCCCGCGCGACGTGCCGCTTCATCTCGGCACGGCGGTGCTGTTTCAGACGGTGATGCCGCTGGCCGCTCTTGCGGTGCTGACGCTGTTCGGCTGGCAGGACAGCATCGTCGGGCTGGGGGTGGTGCTGGCGCTCGCCGCCAGCCCGATCACCGGCAGTCCGGGGCTTGCGATCCTGTCGGGGGCCGATCCGATGCCGGCCTTGCGGGCGGTGGTCGTGGGCACGGCGTTGCTGCCCCTGACGGTCCTGCCGGTGTTCTGGTTCATGCCGATCTTTCCCGATCCGGCCGCGACGCTGATCGCGGCGGGGCGTCTGCTGGCCATCATCGTGATCGCTTGTGGCGGGGCGCTCGTGGTGCGGCGGGCGTTGCCGGGCCTGCGCGAACCCCGCGCCCAGGCGGGCATTGACGGGCTCATGGCGCTGAGCATGGGGGTGGTGGTGATCGGGCTGATGTCGGCGGTCGGCCCGGCGCTGATGGCGGGCGATCCGGCGCTGTGGTGGATCCTCGGGCTTGTTCTGGTTCTGAACTTTTCCACGCAACTCGTCGTCTGGGCCGCGTTTCGCGGGGCAGGGGCCGGCATGGCCGCCCCGTCGATGGCGATCGTGGCCGGCAACCGGAACCTTGCGCTGTTTCTCGCGGCGGTGCCGCCCGAGATGGCCCAGGACCTGCTGCTGTTTCTCGGCTGTTTCCAGATCCCGATGTATCTGACGCCGCTGACGCTGGCGCGGCTTTATGCGCGCGCCGGACCCTGAGGCGTGCAGCGGGCCGATGCGTGGCATTTGCGGCTGGACAGACCGCGCCTGAAATGACGTAGTCGGGGCGGACAAATAAAAGGAATGGATGCATGAGACCGTCACACCTGATTTTCGCGGCCCTTCTGGCGCTGCCGTTGTTGCCCGCCGGAGAGGCGCAGGCGCGCAGCCTTGGCCGCATGCTGGACAATTCGGGGCTGGCCCCCGGTGACATATCGGTCATGGAAACCGCCGCGCTTCAACTGGTCGAACCTTTGGGGCAGTCCGGCGATGCGCGCCGCTGGAGCAACCCCGCCAGCCGCTCCAAGGGGGCGGTCACGCTTGGCCGGATCGACGGCAATTGCGCCGAACTGGTGCACCGCGTAAGCACCGTGAGACGGCCCGAGCCCATCACCTACCGCACCTGGCGCTGCCGCACGCCGGAGGGCGCATGGCAGATCAGCCCCGGCCCGGGGTGACATCCGACGCGCCCCACCCGTCATGGTCAGGCGGTCGGGGGTGGTGCCGCGCCCGGCGCGCGGAAGGCGGGCGAGATGGCGTTGGCGGTATCCTGACGCCTTGGCGGGATCTCGGCCACGATCCTGTCGCGTGGATCAGGTCACCGTCGCCAACGAATTCACCATGCGGGTGGGTTATCCGACGATGGAGTCCGCCGGGCGCGCGGGCGAGACGCCGTTTAACGCGCCGCGCGAGATGAACATGACCGGCGATGTGCCTCTGGCCTTCCTGACCCGGGGCAGCTATGCGGTCAACGATGCCTTTGCGATGGTCAGCCAATTTCTCAAGCACGGCTCGCTCGACGATGCGCGCGACCATCAGGTGCTGGCCGATCCGGAGGTCGCCGACAGCTCGACCGATCCCGACACGCGGCTGGAGCATACGCCAAGGCGATCGACCGGACCCTCGATCAGGCCTAGAGGGTGCCGACGTTCTTTTACGACACCAACTGCGTGTTCACCAAAGAGGTCGAATGCCACCTGCACGACCCGCGCGGGCCGATGTACCAGACCAGGGCGGCCTGACATGTCGGTGAACCTGTCGCGCACCGCGACCACCTCGAAGACCGTCATCGAGAGCGAACATGGCATCGTCGCCGCCCAGCACCGGCTGGCGGCACAGGCCGGTGCGGAGGTGCTGGCGGCGGGCGGCGACGCGGTGGATGCCGCGATCGCCACCTCTTTCGCCATCGGCGTGCTGGAGCCGTGGATGAGCGGCCCGGCCGGCGGCGGCAGCCTGATGCTGTGGCGCGCCGACGAGGGCCGCGCGGAGGCGCTCGATTACGGGATGCGCGCGCCGACAGCCCTTGATCCGGCGGATTACCCGCTATCGGGCGAAGGTGTGGCGGGCGATCTCTTTCCGTGGGAGACGGTTGAGGGTGACCGCAACCTGCAAGGGGCCACCGCCGTCGCCGTGCCGGGACTGGTCGATGGGATGGGGCGGCTGCATGCGCGCTTTGGGCGGATGCCCTGGGCCGATCTGCTGGCCCCTGCCATCGGGCATGCGCGCGAGGGGCTTCTGGTGGACTGGTACGCGGCGCTCGTCATCGCCTCGACCACGCGGCAACTGGCGAAGGATGCCGATGCCGCGGCGCTGTTTCTTGAAGACGGGCAGTGGCCGACGATCTCGGGCTGGACGGCCTTGGCCGAAAAACGGCTGGATCAGGGGCGCATGGCCGACAGCCTCGACCAGATCGCCCGCCACGGCGCGCGCGCGCTTTATGACGGCGATCTCGGCGCTGCGATGGCCGCCGATATGCAGGCCAAGGGCGGCTGCCTGACCCGTGACGATCTGCGCGCCTACCGCGCGGCGTTTTCCGACCCGCTGAGTATTCCCTATCGCGACGCGCGGTTTCACGTGCCGCCCGGTCTGACTGCCGGGCCGACATTCGCCCACGCCCTGCGCGTGATGGAAACCCGCGACATGGGTGCGGAACCGGGCGCAGAGGCCTTCGCGGCCTATGCCGACGGTCTGAAATCGGCCTATGCCGACCGACTCGCCACGATGGGCGACAGCGGCGAGAGCGAGGCGCAACCCGGATGCACCACGCATTTCTCGGTGGTGGACCGGCACGGCAACATGGTGTCGCAGACGCAGACGCTGCTGTCGATTTTTGGGGCGCGGGTCGTCTCGCCGTCGACCGGGTTGCTGATGAATAACGGGATCATGTGGTTCGACCCGGTGCAGGGGCGACCCAATTCGCTGGCTCCCGGCAAACGCTGCCTGATGAATGTCTGCCCGATCCTCGGGCAGGCGGGTGGCGCGCGCTTTGCCTTCGGCGCGTCGGGCGGGCGCAAGATCGTCTCGGCGATGGTGCAGATGGCGTCCCTCATAGCCGATCACGGCATGGATATCGGCGCGGCCTTCCACCACCCGCGTATCGACGTGTCGGGGGCCGCCACCGTGGTCGCCGATGAGATGCTGCCCGAGGACGTGCTGGCGCGGCTGCGCGAGGGTCACCCCGTTCACATCACAAGGCGCAGCCCGTTCCCCTATGCCTTCGCCTGTCCCGCCGGGGTGATGCGGCAGGGATCGACGAACACCGGCTGCACCGAGATCATGTCGCCCTGGGGCGACGCCGTTTCAGAAGACCAGACAGCAGGACAGTCATGACCAGAGACGCAGCGATAGAGACGATTTCGGCCTATTTCGACGCCGGCACCTTTCAGGCCGAGCTTGCCGATCTGGTCGGCTACGAGACCGAGAGCCAGACCCCCGATCAGGCCGGCGAACTGGCGCGCTACCTGCGCGAGGCGATGGCGCCGCGCCTGACCGGCATGGGGTTCACCTGCCGCATCCACGACAACCCCGCCCCCGGCGCGGGCCCGATCCTGACCGCCGAGCGGCACGAGGGCGAGGGTCTGCCCACCGTCCTCAGCTACGGGCATGGCGACGTGATCCGCGCGCAGACCGATCAATGGCGCGAGGGGCTGCACCCCTTCACGCTGGTGGAGGAGGGGGACCGGCTTTACGGGCGCGGCACCGCCGACAACAAGGGCCAGCACCTGATCAACATCGCCGCGCTGGAGGCAGTGATCGCGGCGCGCGGGCAGTTGGGCTTCAACTGCCGCATGGTGATCGAGACGGGCGAGGAGACCGGCTCGCCCGGGCTGCACGAATTCTTTGCCGCTGAGAAGGACGCGCTCAAGGCCGATGTGCTGATCGCCTCGGACGGCCCGCGCCTGCAACCCGAAACACCGACGATCTTCATGGGCTCGCGGGGTGGCGTGAGTTTCGATTTGCTGGTCGATCTGCGCGAGGGCGCGCATCATTCGGGCAACTGGGGCGGGCTTCTGGCCGATCCGGCGATGATCCTTGCACAGGCGCTGGCATCAATCACCGATGCGCGCGGCCAGATCCGTATCCCGGAATGGCGGCCCGACAGCCTGACCAACAGCGTGCGCGCGGCCCTGGGCGACCTGCCGATCGAAAGCGATGACGGCCCCGCCATCGACCCCGATTGGGGCGAGGAAGGGCTGACCCCGGTGGAGCGCGCCTATGGCTGGAACAGCTTCGCCATTCTCGCCATGCAAAGCGGTGTGCCCGAGGCACCGGTCAATGCGATTTCGGCGCAGGCCCGCGCCACCTGCCAGCTGCGCTACGTGGTCGGCACCACGCCCGAGGATATCGTGCCCGCGCTGCGCCGCCATCTTGATGCGCATGGGTTTGACGCGGTGCAGATCGTGCCGCATGACCGAGGATTCTTCCGCGCGACACGGCTGGATCCGGATCACCCCTGGGTGCGGTTCGCCGCCGCCTCGTTGCAGGAAACGGCCGGGCAGGCGCCGCATGTCCTGCCCAACCTCGCCGGGTCGCTGCCCAATGACGCCTTTGCCGAGATCCTCGGCCTGCCCACGGTCTGGATCCCGCATTCCTATCGCGGCTGTTCGCAGCACGCCCCCGACGAGCATGTGCTGAAACCTGTCTGCCGCGACGCGCTGCGGCTGATGGCGGGGCTGTTCTGGGATGTCGGCGCGGGCGACGCGCCGCGCTGATCGGGGTACTGCCGGAATGGAAATCGCCCGCGTGTCACCGCGACTGAAGAACGGCCTCATCCTGACCGCTGTCTACGGTCTGGGCATTGGCACCGGATGGCTTTTCTCGGTGCTCGGGATGCCGTTGCCGTGGATGATCGGGCCGCTGGTTCTGTCCGCAAGCCTTTATATCAGCGGCATTATCACCGTTCAGGTGCCGGTCCGGACCCGGCCTTTCGGCCAGATGGTGATCGCGGCGCAGGTGGGGCTGGCCTTCACCCCCGCGGCGTTGGCCGCCTTGCTGTCCTACGCGCCGCTCCTCGTCGGGGCGGCGCTGGTGACGGCGGGGCTTGCCGGGGGGATCGCGGTTCTGAGCGCGCGGATGGGGGGCATGCCGCTGGCGCAGGCCTTTCTTGCGACATTCCCCACAAGCCCGATTGAGGCCGCTGTCATCGCTGGGAAATTGGACTGGGATCCGGCACCGATCGTGCTGTCGCAAACCCTGAGGATCGGGGCCGTCGTCATTCTGGTCCCGCTCTGCGTCTATGCCGTGGATGGCTGGCCGGATCCCGGCGATCTGGTGCGCGGCGGCCCGTTCGATCCGATGGGCAACGGATTCCTTGCGCTGCTGGCCATTTCAGGTGCGCTGGTTTTCCGGAAACTCGGGTTGTCCAATCCGTATTTCCTTGGCCCGCTTGCATTTTCCGCAGCCGCAGCCGCGGCGGGTTTGCAGCCGGCAGCCTTTCCGCCGATGATCTTGTCGGCGGCTCAGATCGTGCTGGGCATCTGGCTTGGCAGCACGTTCCGCCGCGACCTTCTGGTCAGGGGGCGACGGCTTCTGGCCACGTTGGTGGTCGGTACCTTTTTGCTTTTAATTATTATTTCCGCATGTGCCGTCGCCTTGTCGGCGATCACGGATCTCGATTGGGAGGTTCTCGTGCTCGGCATGGCCCCGGGCGGCGTCACCGAAATGGCCCTGACGGCCAAGTTCCTCGGGGTGGATCTGGCCATGGTCACGGCCCTGCAACTGACCCGGATATTCATCTTCATGCCGAATATGCCGTGGATCATCAGGATGATAGACCGATATGACACGCGCTTGCGGCGACGGTGCTGAGGCTGCCGGCTGGCCGACACGGCGCACGCGTCCCCGGATCGTACAAGAAAGCCTTCGGTTTTTCACAAATTCAGCGGCGGACACATTTGCCGGGTTGGCCATAACGACTGGCCATAAGGACTGGCCGTCAGGGCAGCTACCGCGCACCCCAGTCATGTCTTAAACTCAGACAGTTTCGTGCGATGCAGATCTGGTTTCCAGACGCCGCCCATGATGACAGGATCAGGAAAAATGACGCCGGGTTGCAAGAGAAACGCCATGCCTCAGGGCGCGCCCGTCACGCGGTCGGCGGGGTGTGGTCCTGTGATGATCTTGCATGCCGCGCGCATCATGGCCGCGCTGCGCGGCGACCAGCGCGGCAGCATCGCCGTCGAGTTCGCTCTCGTTGCGCCCGTTCTGATGGTCGTGCTTGCCGGGGTGATCGACATCGGCAGCGCCGCCTATGTCCGGCATTCGCTGGACACCCGCGTGACAGCGGCGGCGGAATACGCGCTGATGCGTGACAAACTGACGTTTCAGGGAGATGCAGATAAGCTGGCCACAGAGCTATTGGGGCTGTTGCAGGGGGGCGCATCGGAAACCGTCGAAGTGGCGGTGAACAACACGGCGCGCGTCAAGTGGAGCGAGTCAGGCTCGACGACATCCACCGGTCCTGGAGATGCCGATGCGCACTACTGCATCGGGTCGGACGGAGAAATTGCATGGAACCTGGCGGTCGATGATGACACGTCCTGCGCCTCGGGCGGGGTTGCGGGTCAGTTCGTGCAGATTTCCGCGAGCGCGCGCCATGTGTCGATCTTTCCGGGCTATGCGTTCAGTGACGAGGGTACGGTGGGCGCAAGCGCCGTATTGAGGTTGAATTGAGCTGGACCCTCGCATTCCGGAGCTGTCTTGCGGACCGGCGCGGCGCCGTCGCCATAGAATTTGCCGCGATCGCGCTGCCGTTCATCCTGTTGCTGGCCGGAACGATGGAGATCAGCCGCTACACCTGGACCCGGGTCGCGCTGCAGGATGTGGCGTCGGCCGGAGCGCGCTGTCTGGGACTTGGTCCGCGCCAAGTGTCAGATTGCTTTGACGGCGACAGCATGAACACGGAGAAGACAAAAGGGTTTGTCCGGCAGCAGGGCATGGTCTGGGGAATACGCATAGACCCTTCGGCGATCACGCCTGAACAGAGCGGTGATTGCAACGGCATTGGCGGTTCTGCGAAGTTTGCGAAGGTCGAAATTCTGCATACATTCACCAGTGTCCTGCCGGCCCTACCCGACAGCGAGATCAACGTGGAGGCCTGTTTTCCTGCCGCGCCGTCGGTGTAGCCGCAGGGACGTGCGGCGGATGTGTTGCCGATGTCCGCTGCAACGGCAGGTGCCGGATGCGATCATCTGATGATCGCGATCCCCCGGAGATGTCAGGGTACGGGCCCGAGTGAGCGCCGCATTCGGATGTCGGTCGGTAGTTCCACGCTTTCACGGGGCTGGCGGCTTTCGACCAGTTGAATCAGCATTCTGGCCGCGCGGCGGCCCATTTCGCGATGTGGCACATGCACTGTCGTAAGCGCCGGTTCGGCCAGAAGCGCGATCTCGATATCGTCGAAACCGGTCACGGATATGTCTTCCGGAACGCGCAGCTCCATTTCCCTGGCCGATCTCAGCGCACCGATGGCGAGAACATCGTTGACGCACATCACCGCCGTCGTCTCCGGGGCTCTGGCGCGTATGTCGCGAAAGGCTTTTTCGCCGTTCTCGATGCCGTAAGGCGTTTGCGTCACAATCAACGCGTCTGCATCGAGACCGGCTTCGGACATCGCCAGCCTGATGCCCGCGACGCGCCCGCGCGCCCGGTCGTTCGATGCGATCGGCGCCGAAATGCACGCGATCTTCCGGTGGCCCTGCCGGATCACCAATCTGGCCAGTGCTGCCATCGCGTTGACGTTGTGAAAGCCGATGGCCGGCTGTTCCTGTGCCGCATCAAAGGACCAGGCGACCAGCGACGGCACGGATCTTTTCCGGAGAAATTCGTATATTTCTGTCTCGCGATGATACCCGATAAGCAGCAGGCCATCCGCCCCGCGCGCGACAAGAGTGCGGATCTGCTCGGCCTCGAGAGTTTCGTCATAGGCCGAAGAGGCAATCAGAAGGGTTTTTCCGTGGCGGACAAGCTCTTCCTGGAAGGCTTGAATGCCGCGGGCGAAGACCGCGTTTTCCATCGTGGGAATGATCGCGCCGATGGTATGGGTTTGTCTTGCAGCCAGCGCACGGGCCCCGAAATTGGGTGCGTAACCCAGGTCCGACACGGCTTTCAGAACCCGCTCCCGGGTCTGCCGGACGACCTGATCGGGGGAATTCAGACAGCGTGACACCGTCGCCGTGGATACGTTTGCAGCGCGCGCCACATCGGCGAGCGTCGGGACGGGTTGTTCGTGGGGCACCTCATCCATGCGACATTCCGCCTTGCTTTTCCGTGCATGACTTCACAAACTGCTCGTGTTTTAGGCGCTCCGGGAATTGCGCGCAATGGAGAGGGTTGACGCTGATCCGTGTAAGCGCTTACATTGTATACGAATCGCCTGTTAAACAGGCGACGGGGGGAGAGATGGATGGCCTTCATCGCAGCACTGCTCTTGCTTGCAGCCTTCATTGCGAACGTTGCGATCGGGGCCATTGGCGATGGTCCTCTGGTGGGCAACGTCACCGAGATGATCATGCTCTTGCTGGCATCCATAGCCTTTGTCGCTGGCATTCTGCAGCGCGAAGCAACTGAAAAGAAAAGAAAACCCGATCGATAAACACGTTTCAATGGGAGGAAACTTGATGGATGAACGCGACAAGGACGTGGCCTCGGCCGAGCGTCGGAATTTTCTGAAACTGGTGGGCACAGGCAGTTTTACCACAGCTATGATCGTTGGCGCAGGCGGCATGCTGTGGTCGGACGCCGCTATCGCTCAGACCAGTGCCGAAGAGCGGGACCGCCAGAATGCGGCCGACCACATCATGACGCTGGCCACCGCCTATGTGCTCAGTGCGGATCGCAGCTATCCGATCATGCAGCTCGATCTCAAGGAGAACATCCAGAACCTGACCAACGGCAAGGTCTATGTCCGTCTCGCCCCCGGTGGACAGCTGGGGGCCGGTGGCGCATTGGCGCAGGCCGTGCAATCGGGCACCGTCCAGTGCGCGCAGCATTCGCTGGCAAACTTCGCGCCCTTCGCGTCGGTCGTCGACCTGATCAACCTGCCCTATTTCTGCGGCTCCAACCAGCGGTTCACCAATCTGACAAGCTCGGACACGTGGAAGGCACAGGTCGATCCCAAGATCGCGGCCTCGGGGTTCAAGGCGCTGTTCTACATCGTCATCGACCCGCGCGTCGTGGCCGTCCGGCAGGGCGGCAACGCGATCCTCACGCCGGCCGACATGTCGGGGGTGAAGTTCCGGGTGCCGGGCTCTGAAATGTTGCAGCAATATTACCGCATGGTCGGCGCGAACCCGACCCCCGTGGCATGGGGCGAGACACCCTCGGCGATCCGTCAGGGCGTCGCGGATGCGCTGGACCCGTCGGTCGGCGCGCTGCATGTCTTCGGCTTCGGAGAGATCCTCAGCCATGTGACCTTCACCCAGGCGGTGCCCGACAGCCAGGTGTACTCGGTCAATCTCGAATGGTTCGACAGCCTGCCGGAGGATGTCCGGGACGGGATCGAGCGTGCGGGCGAGATCACGCAAGCGCAGAACCTCGCCAAGGTGCCCGCCGCGCGAGCGTTCGCGATGTCGGAACTGCGGTCGAATGGCGTCGAATTCCACACGCTGAGCGACGATCAACTCGCCGAATGGAAAGAGGCCGGCGGCTACCAGAAAAGCGAATGGGACAGCTTCAAGACCAGTCTGGCCGGTGACATGGACACGTTCAAGCAGCTCGAAGAGGCCGCCGGGACAATGGGGCGCCACTACGTGCACGACGCCTGACATCTCCGGGCCGGCGCACGGGAGGGTGCCGGCCCGCACCTGACACACTGATAACGTTCATTTCAGGCAACCGACCACGCCACCGTTGCCGTCCTGTCGGGAGGACTTCATGTCGCGGATATTCAGGGCCCTGGACAGGAACGGCGAGCGATGGCTGCTGCTTGTCTTCTACGTGATGCTGGTGGGGACGATGTTTATCGAGGTCGTCCGGCGCGAGATGTTTTCCTATTCCTCGATCTGGGGCGAGGAAATGGTGCGCTATTCGTTCATCTACCTCGCCTGGATCGGGGCAGCCGCGGCCGTCAAGGAACGCGGCCATATCCGCATCGACGTGATCATGAACTACGTGCCGCCGCGGGTCAAAGCCGTGCTCTACATCTTCGGCGATGTGGTGATGTTCATCGTCGCCCTGATCGCGCTCTACTGGTCATGGGAGGCGGTCCACACCTCGTGGAGGTTCGGATCGGTGACGCACGGTCTGCGCATTTCCCAGACATGGTTCCTCTTTGCCGTACCCTTCGGGTTCGGGCTGGTCATGCTGCGGCTGATCCAGTCATTCCTTCGAGACATCTCCGATCTTCGTAACGGGCGTCCCGTCTACGAAGGCGACAAGCTTTTCGATTGAGGGGATGACGCATGCTCTGGCAACAACTTGAAGCCCAAACCGTCGAGCTGGGCTGGGATTTCTATATCCCGATCCTGACTTTCGTGGTCCTCGTCGCCCTCGCCGTGCCGGTCTGGGCCGCGATCGGTGCCGCCGCGATCCTGATGCTGATGATCTCGGGGGCGCTGCCGCTCAGTCTTGTCGGTGAAAGCCTGTTTCACGGAATCGATCATTTCGCGCTGACCGCCGTGCCGCTTTTCATCCTGACCGGCGACGTTCTGGTCCGGACCGGGCTGTCGAGAAAGTTCCTCGACGTGGCCGAGGCGATAACCTGCTGGGCAAAGGGTGGTTTCGGCTCGGCCACGGTGCTTGTCTGCGGCATGTTCGCGGCGATCTCGGGCTCGGACGCGGCCGGCGCCGCCGCTGTGGGGCGCATGACCATCGACCGTCTGGTCGAGAGCGGGTATCCCCGCCCCTATGCCTGCGCGCTGGTCGCGGCGGGGGCGTGCACCGGCATTCTGATCCCGCCATCGATCGCCTATATCATCATCGGCCTCGTGCTGGGTGTGAATGTCTCGATCCTGTTTCAGGCCGCGGTCATTCCGGGCCTGCTGGTGCTTCTCGCGATCCTGATCACCAACACCCTGGTCAACCGCCGCCACGCCTATGAGGGCGGCGGGCTCATGACCATGGGCGAATGGGTCGCCAACCTGTGGAAGGCGCTGAAATCCGGCTGGTATGCTTTCCTCGTGCCCGGCATCATATTCTACGGCATCTTTTCGGGCCGCATGACACCGACCGAGGCGGGGGCCATCGCCGTCATGGTCACCATCGCCATCGGCTTCATCATCGGCACGTTGCGGTTCTCCGATTTCCCCGCGATGCTCGTCAGCTCGGCCAAGGTGAACGGGGTGATCCTGCCGATCATCGCGTTCTCGCTGCCGCTGGCGCAGGCTCTGGCCATTCTCGGCGTGCCGCAGGGCTTCGTCGCGGCGGCCACGAGTGTCAGCGAAGACCCGAGGGTGCTGATCCTGATGATGATCCTGATCCTGATCGCGGCGGGCTGCGTGATGGAAACCACGCCCAATATCGTGATCCTCGCACCGATCCTGTTCCCGCTCGCCCAGAACATCGAGATGAACGAGATCCAGTTCTGCATCATGATGATCACCGCGCTCGGGGTCGGATTCATCACGCCACCGCTGGGGCTCAACCTGTTCGTGGTCTCGGGGATCACCGGGGAGTCGATCCTCAAGATCGCGTCGCGGGCCGTGCCGTTCGTGGTCTTCATGCTGTTCGTCACGCTGATGATCGCCTACATTCCGACGATATCCACGCTTCTTCTTCCCGACAATTACCGATAGGACGGCACGCCGATGACCAGAGACTATCTCAAGAAAGCGACCCTCACCGCGAGCAGTGGCGCCTCGGACGTGCATGACCTCGTGCTTGGGATGCTCGACAAGATCGAGGCCGGGGGCGACGCCGTGGCACTCGATTACGCGGCCAAGCTGGACAAGTACGAGGGCAGCATTCTTCTGTCGCAGGCCGAGATCGAGGCGGCGATCGCGCTGGTGCCCGAAAATATCAAGGCCGATATCCGCTTCAGCCACGCCAACGTGAAACGCTTCGCCGAGGCGCAGAAGGCGACGCTGACCGATATCGAGGTCGAGGTCGTGCCGGGCATCACCGCCGGCCAGAAGGTCATGCCGGTGGATGCCGCGGGCTGCTATGTGCCCGGCGGGCGGTATTCGCATATCGCGTCGGCCATCATGACGGTGACCACGGCCAAGGTGGCCGGCTGCAAGCACATCGTGGCCTGTTCGCCGCCACGCCCCGGTATCGGCATCAACCCGTCTATCATCTATGCGGCGCATATCTCGGGGGCGGACGCGATCATGGCTATGGGCGGTGTTCAGGGCGTCGCGGCGATGACCTTCGGGCTGTTCGGTCTGCCGAAGGCGAACATCCTCGTGGGGCCGGGCAACCAGTATGTGGCCGAAGCCAAGCGGATCCTCTTCGGTCGTGTCGGCATCGACATGATTGCGGGCCCGACCGACAGCCTCATCCTCGCCGACAAGGACGCCGATCCGATGATCGTGGCCACCGATCTGGTCGGGCAGGCCGAACACGGCTACAACTCTCCGGTCTGGCTGGTCACCGACACGCGCAGCATCGCCGAAGAGGTGATGCGCCTCGTGCCACAGCTGATAGAGGCCCTGCCTGAGGTGAACCGCGAAAACGCCACAGCCGCATGGCGCGACTATGCCGAGGTGATCGTTTGTGCCGATCGCGAGGAGATGGCGGCGACATCCGATGAGTATGCGCCCGAACACCTGACCGTTCTGGCCGCCGATCTGGACTGGTGGCTCGACCGTCTGAGCTGCTACGGGTCGTTGTTCCTTGGCGAAGAGACCACGGTCGCCTTTGGCGACAAGGCGTCCGGCACCAATCACGTGCTGCCCACGAGCCGTGCGGCCACCTATACCGGCGGGCTTTCGGTGCACAAATACATGAAGATTGTCACATGGCAGCGATCCACCCGCGAGGGAGCGCGGCCCGTCGCCGAGGCCACGGCGCGCATCGCACGCATGGAAGGCATGGAAGGGCACGCCCGGACCGCCGATATCCGGCTGGCCAAGTTCTTTCCGAATGAAACCTTCAATCTGATGGCGGAAGACTGAGCCATGCAGCGCAGCGATCATCCCGATCTGAGCGGGCACGTCGCCTGCGTGACCGGGGCCAGTTCCGGCCTCGGACGGCGCGCGGCGCTGGTGCTGTCTCAGGCCGGGGCGAGGGTCGTCGCTATCGCCCGGCGCGCCGATGCGCTGGAGACGCTGCAATCCGAAGCACCGGGCGATCTTGTCGCCATGCCCTGTGATCTGAGCGACCGCGCGGGGCTGGCCGATCTCGCCGCACGCGCCGCCGTCCCATTCGGGGCACCCGATATCGTGGTGAATGCGGCGGGCATCAACACCCGCGAGGCTGCCGACGACGTCACGCCCGAGGGCTGGGACATCACCCTCACCCTCAACCTCGCCGTGCCGTTTTTCCTGTCCCGGCATCTCGTGCCGGGGATGCGTGCAAATGGCTGGGGGCGGATCGTCAATTTCGCCTCCCTGCAATCGTACCGCGCCTTTCCCGGCGGGCTTGGCTACGGGGCCTCGAAAGGCGGGATCGCACAGCTGACCCGCGCCATGGCCGAAGCCTGGTCGCGTGACGGCATCACCGCAAACGCCATCGGGCCGGGATTCTTTCGTACCGAGCTGACGGCGGCGGTGTTCGACGATCCCGACCGCGCGGCGCGCAACGCGCAGCAAACCTGCATCGGGCGCAACGGCGACCCCGAAGACCTCGACGGGCCGCTGCTGTTCTTCTGCTCGGATGCCTGCGCCTATGTCACGGGGCAGGTGCTCATGGTCGACGGGGGGTTCACCGCCAAATGAAAGCCCTCGTCTATACCGGCCCCGAAGCACTGGAGTTTCGCGACGTCGCCGATCCGGTGCCGGCGGCGGATCACCATCTTGTGCGGATCGACAGCGTCGGGATCTGCGGGTCGGACATGCACGCCTATCTGGGCCATGACGACCGCCGTCCCGCGCCCTTGATCCTTGGCCACGAGGCGGCGGGCATCGTGACTGGCGGGCCGCTGGACGGCACCCGCGTCACGATCAATCCGCTGGTGACCTGTGGCGATTGCCCCGCCTGCCTCGCGGGCCGTGACAACCTGTGCGCCACGCGGCAGATCATCTCTATGCCGCCGCGCGAGGGGGCCTTCGCACAGTATGTGGCGATGCCCGAACGCAATCTCGTGCCCGTGCCCGACGCCATGCCGCTGGAAAAAGCCGCGCTGGCCGAACCCGTGGCCGTGGGCTGGCACGCCGTCCGCCTCGGGGTCGAGGCAATGGGCGACGGTGCGAAGCACACGGCGCTGGTGATCGGCGGCGGCGCGATCGGCGTGGCCGCTTCCATCAGCCTGATCGCGCAGGGTGTGGCCGATGTGACCATCGTCGAGCCGAACACCCTGCGCCGCGAGTACCTCGATCTTGGCGGGGTCGCCGTTCTGGCCCCCGACGAGATCGAGGGGCGACAGTTCGACATCAGCGTCGATTGCGTCGGTTTCGATGCCACGCGCGCCACCGCCTGTGCGGCCACGCGGCCCGGCGGGGCGATCATGCATGTCGGGCTGGGGGGCGGGACCGGCGGGCTCGATATCCGGCGCATCACGCTTCAGGAGATTACCTTCACCGGCACCTATACCTATACCGCGCAGGATTTCCGTGACACCTGTGCGGCCATGTTCGCCGGTCGGCTCGGCCCGCTGGACTGGACCGAAAGCCGCCCGCTCGGCGAGGGTGCCCGCGCCTTCAGCGACATTCGCGACGGCCGGATCGCCGCGCCCAAGATCATTCTGAAACCCGCATGACAGGAGACGCCCATGCCCGATACGAAACCGATCCCCAATGAAATTCCGCAGCTTCTTGTCCATGAACTGGCCGACAATGTCGGTGTGGTCGTGGTCGAAGGCCTGACCGCCGGCACCGACATGCTGTGCTGTGTCACGCATGACAACACGACCTTCCGCCTGACCGCGAAGGACGACGTGCCCATCGGGCACAAGATCGCGCTCAAGGATCTGAAAAGCGGCGACACCGCTATGAAATACGGCGAGGATATCGGCAAGATCATCGCCGATATCGGTCAGGGCGAACACGTCCACACCCATAACTGCAAAACCAAGCGCTGGTAAGCCCTGCTCAAGCAGCGAAGCGATAGCGAATAAAGGCATCTGAAATGGCATCGAAATATTCCAACATCACCGTCCATGGCTACCGGCGTGAAAACGGCCGGGTCGGCGTGCGCAATCACGTCCTCATCCTGCCCGTCGACGATATCTCCAACGCCGCCTGCGAGGCCGTGGCCAATAACGTCAAGGGCACGATGGCGATCCCGCACGCTTATGGCCGCCTGCAATTCGGCGAAGACCTCGACGTGCATTTCCGCACCATCATCGGCACCGGCGCGAATGCCAATGTCGCCGCCGTCGTGGTGATCGGCATCGAGCCGGGCTGGACCAAGAAGATCGCCGATGGCATCCGCCTGACCGGCAAACCCGTGGCCGAGTTCTCGATCGAGCAGAAGGGCGATTTCGAGACCATCCGCGCCGCGTCCTGGGCGGCCAAGGATTTCGTCCATCACGCCACCGAGATGCAGCGCGAGGAATGTTCGATCAACGAACTCTGGGTGTCGACCAAATGCGGCGAGAGCGACACGACCACCGGTCTCGGCTCGTGCCCGACGGTCGGCAACATGTTCGACAAGCTGCTGCCCGAAGGCATCACCGGCTTTTTCGGCGAAACCTCCGAGATCACCGGGGCCGAGCATATCTGCAAGCAACGCGCCGCGACCCCCGAGGTCGGCGAGCGCTGGTACAAGATGTGGAAAGCCTATCAGGACGACGTGATCTTCGCGCATCAGACGAATGACCTGTCCGACAGCCAGCCCACCCGGGGCAATATCGAGGGCGGTCTGACCACGATCGAGGAAAAGGCCCTCGGCAACCTCGAAAAGATCGGCCGCACGTCGAGCTATATCGACATTCTCGAACCGGCCGAGGCGCCGGGCAAGGGCAACGGCCTTTATTTCATGGACTCGTCCTCGGCCGCGGCGGAATGCGTCACGCTGATGGCCGCCGGCGGTGCCGTGATCCACACCTTCCCGACCGGGCAGGGCAATGTGGTCGGCAACCCGATCGTGCCGGTGATCAAGATCACCGCCAATCCGCGCACCGTGCGGACGATGGCCGAACATGTCGACGTGGACGTGTCCGGCATCCTGCGCCGCGAGCAGACCATCGAGGAGGCCGGGGATGCGCTGATCGAGATGATCCGCCGCACCGCCAATGGCCGCAATACTGCCGCCGAAGCACTGGGTCACCGGGAATTCTCGATGACCAAGCTCTACCGCAGCGCCTGATGAAAGGGCGGGCGGTCGGCTTGTCCGGACCGCCCGTCGCCACGTCCCGTGCGAGGGTTTTTCGGTGTCCGACACGACCAATATCTCCATCCATGACGCACAAAAGCTGATCGAGGCAGCCCTCCTCGCGGCGGATGTGTCCGGTGACGTGGCCACATCCGTGGCCACGGCCCTTGTCGCCGCCGAGGCGGAAGGGCAGGTCGGTCACGGGTTTTCACGGCTCGGCGATTATGTCGCTCAGGTGCGGTCGGGAAAGATCAACCGCGCGGCACGCGTCACGACCTGCGAACGTGGACCCGCGTCGCTTCTGACCGATGCGGACGAGGGCTTTGCGTTTCCCGCGATGGATGCGGCGCTCGCGGCCGGTATTCCATTGGCACAAGGGATGGGTATCGCGATCATGGCCGTCGCGAACTCGCACCATTGCGGTGCGCTGTCGGTTCAGGTGGAAAAGATCGCCAAGGCCGGCATGATCGGCATCATGGTCGCAAATTCCCCCAAGGCGATCGCCCCCTGGGGCGGGAAGGACGCGATCTTTGGCACGAACCCGATCGCCTTTGCCACGCCGCAGGCGGATGGTGCGCCACTGGTGATCGACCTGTCGCTGTCGAAAGTTGCCCGCGGCAAGGTGATGAATGCGCACAAGTCGAACCGGCCGATCCCGCCCGGATGGGCACTGGATGCGCAAGGCGAGCCGACGACCGATCCCGAGGCGGCGCTTCGCGGAACGATGGTGCCAATCGGCGAGGCCAAGGGGACAGCGCTGGCGCTCATGGTCGAAATCCTCGCGGCGGCCTTCACGGGCAGCGCCCTGAGCTATCAGGCCGGATCGTTCTTCGACGCGGATGGCCCGGCGCCCAGGGTCGGCCAGACCCTCATCGCGATACGCCCGGATGCCCGATCCGACTTTCTGGTGCGGGTGACCGAACTGCTCGACGCGATCCGGTCGATGGATGGCGTGCGCCTGCCGGGTGCGCGGCGCGCGGAGGCGATCCGCACAGCCGAGGCAGAGGGCCTGTGGGTGCCCGACGCGCATATGACCCTCGCCAGGACATTGGCGGAGGCCCGGTAGCCGCTCGCGTCGGGCCTGCGAAAGCCGTTCGAAATGGCCAACGCACGCATCCCGCAAGACAGTGGATGGACGTCAAAACCGCTTGATCAAGGCGGATACTCCGGGACAACGCAGGGCGTGCAGCAGCGGCCCCTTCTACATTGGGGTCCTCAGCCGCACGCCCCACCCATCATTGATGGCGGCGCAGTCAGTTCGCCGCGATCTGGCGCAACAAGGGAGTGATCCGGCGCACCGTGGCGCGGCGATTGCGCTCTTCGGCCGCCTGCGTCTGTACCTTGAGGAACGATTCGCCATAGCCCTGAACGATCAGGTTTTCGGGCGGGATGCGGAACGATTCGGTAAGCGCCAGCGCCACCGATTCCGCGCGCCGATCCGACAGGGCAAGGTTGAGGCTATCACTGCCCGTCGCGTCGGTATGGCCCTCGATCAGGAACACTTCGCGCGGGTTCTCCAGCAGCAGTTCCTCGATCAGGATGCCGAGTTGCACGAGGCTGCGTGCCTGCGCCGCCGGGATCGCCGCAGAGCCGCTCGCGAAGGTCACCGTATCCAGATCGATCGCCGGAACGAGGTTGCGCACCTGTTCGATCTCGCGGATCTGGCGCAGGCTGAACGTCCGGTCCACATCGAAGGCCAGACCTTCGCGCAATGCCGCCCGAAGACCCGACAACTCGCTTTGCGACACTGACAGGCTGCGCGGATCCGGGCGCGTGTCCTGAAACTGGCGCATGTCGACCGCCGCCACCGGTTCGAGATCGTCGAAAAGTTCGTATTCCGTGCCGTCCGGATATATGGCGGAGCGGCGCAACACTCGTCCGCGCGCATCGCGGATCGTCTCGACCCTTGATCCGTCAGCCCGATCGAGCGTGGTGCGCGACGATCCGTCGAAAAAGGTTTCTGTGCGCATATTCGCACCCGGCTGACGCAACAGCGCATCGTCATCCTTGTAGACGGTGAATCCCTGCTCGCCTTCGACGACGACGCGGTCGCCCGTGTTCGAGACCACCCGGTCGCCATTGCGCAGCACCGCCCCGACGGCGACGGCCCCCAGGCCCAGCAAGAGCGCCTTTTGGATGTTGCTCAGGCCGTCGCCCCCGCTGCCCCCGCTGGCCTGCGCGCCGCTTCCCCCTGTGCCGTCGATGGCGGTTTCGAACTCCTCCGCGCTGGTCCGGACCGACTGCGCGTCGAGCGTTTCCTCGACCACATCCTCGGGCGCCTCGGTCGTCTCCGGCGTCGCGGCGGCTGGTGCCTCGTCGTCTTCAGCAAAGGTCGGATCGTCCAGGGCCTCGGCCTCGGGGGCGTCTTCTGCCGCCTGCTCCTCAGTCTCCGCCGCGTCGTCTTCGGCCTGTGCTTCGGCCTCCGCCGCGTCTTCCGCTGCCTGCGCCTCGGTTTCCGCCGCTGCCGCGTCTTCTTCGGCCGCCGCTGCTTCTTCTGCCGCCTGTGCTTCGTCTTCGGCCGCCGCTGCGTCTTCTGCCGCCTGTGCTTCGTCTTCGGCCGCCGCTGCGTCTTCTGCCGCCTGCGCCTCGTCTTCGGCCGCTGCTGCTTCCTCTGCAGCCTGTGCCTCGTCTTCGGCCGCCGCTGCTTCTTCTGCCGCCTGTGCCTCGTCTTCGGCCGCCGCTGCTTCTTCTGCCGCCTGTGCCTCGGCTTCGGCCGCCGCTGCCTCTTCTGCCGCCTGTGCCTCGGCTTCGGCTGCCGCTGCCTCTTCTGCCGCCTGTGCCTCGGCTTCGGCCGCTGCCGCCTCTTCTGCCGCCTGCGCCTCGGCCTCGACCGCCGCTGCGTCTTCTGCCGCCTGTGCCTCGGCTTCGGCCGCTGCCGCGTCTTCTGCCGCCTGCGCCTCGGCCTCGGCCGTAGCCGCGTCTTCTGCCGCCTGCGCCTCGGCCTCGGCCGTAGCCGCGTCTTCTGCCGCCTGCGCCTCGTCTTCGGCCGAAGCCGCCTCTTCTGCCGCCTGCGCCTCGTCTTCGACCGCTGCCGCTTCCTCTGCCGCATGCGCCTCGGCCTCGGCCGCGTCTTCTGCCGCCTGTTCGGCTGCGAAGTCCGCCCGTTCCGCCGGGGTCGAGCCCGCTTCCGGCTCTCCCTCAGGGCAGGGCGGGTCACTTTCGTCGAGGCACTGCAACTCGGCCTCCTGCGCCCAGGCGGTCGTCACGAGTGCGGGATGCGGCAGTAGCAGCGACAGACTGGCGACAAGCGCCGTCGTGCTCTTGAGCGGTGTGAGTGACATGGTTCTTCCTTTTCTGGGCTGATGCCGTGATGACCGGGCTGTTTGCGGTCCACCGACTGATCGGAACGCTGGCCGGGCAGGGTGTGCTAACCGCGTGATGCGTCGAGGGCAGACATGCGGCGCGATCTTGTCTCGGCCGGACCTGCCGTCCAGTGACTGTAACGCTTTACGTCACCGTTGTCTTGCCCCCTGTATCGCGAGCCCTATCACGGCCAGCGGCAAAGACCGTTGGTCAGTAGAACCTCTGGCACTGCTCGGGCAGCAGATAGACCCGCTGGAACACGATGCCGCTGCGATCCTCGAAACTGTGGCGCAGTGTCACGCCCATGTCGAACATCTCTCTGCCGTCGAGGCAGATCGTCTCGGCACGCGCTTCTATCAGGGTCCGCATCTCTTGGGCAGAGGCGCGGGCATCGGGGGCGGAGGTGACATAGCTGTATTCCATGATCCGCATGCGCGGCAGGAACAGCGCGTCGGTCAGCGTCACGGTGTCCGTCAGATCTTCGGGCAGGTTTTCGCGGGCGTCGGCGGCCATGTCCTCCAGCACCGTTTCCGCATCCGGCGCAGGATCGGAGGCCGGCGCAGGGTCGTCGGCCGGCGTCGTCTCGGTCTCCACCGCGAGTGGCACGGAGGGCGCTTGCTGCGATGTCTCTTCGGGGACCAGCAGGATGTAACCGCCCACCACGACCACCACAAGACCGCCCAGACCGATAAGGTATTTCATCATTTCAGCAGCTCCCGCATCACGTTTGGGAAGACATTATCGGTTTCTGACCCGGAGGCAAGGATGCAGAGGTTCTACACCTCGCTGTGCAGACCCTGGGTTTGGGGTCACCCGGAGATTGCACCGCCTGCGAATTTCCACCACCTCCACAACACAATTCAGCTTTATCAAGCCGTAAGATCGCGTTGTGGCGTTTGAACGGATGCCCCGGCCTCGGCAGAAATCACTCCCATTCGATCGTGCCCGGGGGTTTCGAGGTGACGTCGTAGGTCACGCGGTTGATGCCCCTGACCTCGTTGATGATGCGTGTCGCGGTCTCGCCGAGGAAATCGTGGCTGAAGGGATACGTGTCCGCGGTCATCCCGTCGACCGATGTCACCGCGCGCAGGGCGCAGGCGAAGTCATAGGTGCGCCCGTCGCCCATGACGCCGACGGTGCGCACCGGCAGGATCGCGACGAAGGCCTGCCAGATCTCGTCGTAAAGCCCGTGCTTGCGGATCTGGTCGATATAGACGGCGTCGGCCTTGCGCAGGATCTCCAGCTTTTCGCGGGTGATCTCGCCGGGGCAGCGGATGGCGAGGCCGGGGCCGGGGAAAGGGTGACGCCCGATGAAGCTGTCGGGCAGGCCCAGTTCACGGCCGAGGCTGCGCACCTCGTCCTTGAAAAGCTCGCGCAGCGGCTCGACCAGCTTCAGGCCCATCTTCTCGGGCAACCCGCCGACATTGTGATGCGACTTGATCGTGACCGAGGGACCACCCGAGAAGCTGACGCTTTCGATCACATCCGGGTAAAGTGTGCCCTGGGCGAGAAACTCGGCCCCCTCGATGTCGCCCGCGTATTTCTGGAACACGTCGATGAACAGGCGCCCGATGATCTTTCTCTTTTGTTCCGGGTCGCTTACACCGTCAAGCTCACCCAGGAAAAGTTCGGCCTCGTCGGCATGGATCAGCGGGATGTTGTAGTGGTCCCGAAACATCGAGACCACTTCGGTGGCCTCGTTTTGCCGCAACAATCCGTGATCCACGAACACGCATGTCAGCCGGTCGCCGATCGCCTCGTGCAAAAGCACCGCCGCGACCGAGGAATCGACGCCCCCCGAAAGGCCGCAGATCACCTTGCGGTCGCCGACCTGTGCGCGGATCTTGGCGATCGCCTCTTCGCGGTAGGCACCCATGGTCCAGTCGCCCTTGAACCCCGCCAGCCGCACGAAATTCTCGTAAAGCCGCTTGCCATCGGGGGTGTGATGCACCTCGGGATGGAACTGCACCGCGTAGAAGCGCCGCGCGCGGTCAGCGGTGATGGCAAAGGGCGCGCCGGGCGAGGTGCCCAGCACCTCGAACCCCGGTGCGATCTCCGAGACATGGTCGCCATGGCTCATCCAGACCTGCGCGCGGCCCGTGCCGTCGCGGAACCAGCCCTCCAGCAATTCGCTTTCCAGCCCCGTCGGCGTGACGAAGGCGCGCCCGAACTCGGCGGTGGCATTCGCGCCGGCCTCCACCTTGCCGCCGAGATCCTGCATCATCACCTGCTGGCCGTAACAGATGCCGAGGATCGGCACGCCAAGATCGTAGATCGACCTGGGCGGGCGCGGGCTGCCGTCGCGGGTGACACTGTCGGGCCCGCCCGAGAAGATGACGGCTTTCGGCTGCACCTCGCGCAGCAGGGCATCGGTGACGTTCTGATAGGGATGGATCTCGCAATAGACGTTGAGTTCGCGCAGCCGGCGGGCGATCAGCTGGGTCACCTGGCTGCCGAAGTCGACGATCAGAAGGCGGTCATGGGATATCTGGGTCATGCCTCAGCCCAGTAGAACGCAGGTCGCGCCTGTGCAAGACAAAGACGCGGGGCGCGGCCATGCCGACCCGGAAATTCCGCCGAACCGGGCGGGGACGGCCAACCGGCCGATTGACGCCGTGACGCGCGCGATGCACTCAGGTGCCGGCAGTCAGGGGACCAGTCGGACCATGCAACACCACGACCCCACGAAGGAGCGCCACGGCGCGGGCGCGCGACCCCTTGTCCGCGGGCCCTTCGGTTTCGCGGTGATCTCATGACGCCGGGGGCGCGCGTCGCGGCGGCGATCGGGATTCTCGACGCGATCGGCGCGGGAACCGCGGCCGAAAAGGCGCTGCAATCCTGGGCGCGCGGGGCGCGTTACGCGGGATCCAAGGACCGCGCGGCGGTGCGCGATCATGTCTTCGACGCCCTCCGCAGGTGGAGATCCAGCGCGGCCACGGGCGGTGCCATGACGGGGCGCGGCCGGATGATCGGCGCGTTGCGCCTGCAGGGCGTGGACCCGGCAACGTGCTTTACCGGCGACGGCCACGCGCCCGCCCCGCTGAGTGCGGCGGAATTAGATGCGGGTGGGATCGCGGCACCCGAAGATATGCGGGATCTGCCCGATTGGCTCTGGCCGCATTTCCAGACCTCGCTGCAAGAGCAGGCCGCGCCCACGGCAGAGGCATTGCGCCACCGCGCCCCGGTCATGCTGCGGGTCAATAAAAGGCGCGGCAGTGTCCGGGAGGCGCAGGCACGGCTTGCCGCCGAAGGCATTTCGACAGTCGAGGTCGACCTCGCGAAGAACGCGATTCAAGTCACTGAAGGTGAGAGGAAAGTCTCACACTCATCAGCCTATGCCGAGGGCCTTGTCGAGCTTCAGGATGCAAGCAGCCAGGCCGCGATGGAGCGCCTTGAAATCCCGCCCGGCGCACGCGTGCTCGACTACTGTGCCGGCGGCGGGGGCAAGCTGCTCGCCATGGCGTCGCGGGTCGATGGCATCTGGTTTGCCCATGATATCGCACCCGGGCGCATGACGGATCTGCCCGCGCGCGCCGCCCGCGCGGGCATTCCCGCGACCCGGCTCGAGACGTCCGGCCTGGCGGCGTCCGCCCCCTTCGATGTAGTCCTGTGCGACGTGCCCTGCACCGGCAGTGGCACATGGCGGCGCACACCCGAGGCCAAATGGCGGCTGACGCCCGACCGGCTGATGGAACTGACGCGGATCCAGTGCGACATCCTGCGACAGGTGGCCGCGCTCGTCGCGCCGGACGGCTGTCTCGCCTACACGACATGCTCGGTGCTGGAGGCGGAAAACCAAGCCGTCATCGATCAGTTTTGTCGGACTCATGCCGGATGGACGGTCACCGATACGCGACACTGGCCCGTCGCGCCAACCGGAGACGGTTTCTTTCTTGCAAAGCTTCGACGCGAGCGACGCGATTGAGATCAACCTTGACGGGTTTTTCGTGTCGGCATTAAATCCTGATTAAGGGTTTTGGGTCAGAAATGGCATGGTCTCTTCCGGTGAAAGGCACGTCATTGGCCCTCGCAGGCATTCTCGATCGACCTTTTTATCAGGCCACACGGCGATTCGGTCCCAAATCGGGACGGATCGCCGTCGTGGCGGTGTTGATGTCCGTGGCCGCCGGCCTGAGCGTGGATCCGCGCATCCAGACGCTGCTCGCGATGGTTTCGGTGACGTTGATCTGTTGCGCGCTCTGGCTCGTGATCCTGAACCGCTGGCTGGCTGCGCGCCGCGATGACCATATCGGGCAGGTCGCGGCAATGATCGAGAACGATCCCGCGCCGGTCATTCTCGCAGATCCAGAGGGGGCCGTTCTTCGGGCCAATGCGTCCGCGCATCGCGCCTTCCCGATGGCCGATGCACCCACGCTCGACGCCGTCCTCGACGACACGCTCGCAAATCCGGGCGCGATCCTGCACGAATTGGCGACCCGGGCGCAGAGTTGCGGGGCGGCTGTCGGACATGTTCCAAACCAGGATGGATCGTTTCAGGTCAGCGTCCATCGCACGGGCGAGGGGCCGCTTCTCTGGCGCTTCGACATCGGCGGGGCGGTCCCGTGTCCGCCGGACGAGGTCGACGATCAGGGAGTGCCCATGTTCGATGCGCGGCGAGATCCTGCGCTGACCGGTCTCGACGCCACGCAGGAATGTCCGATCGACCGTAACGTGGCCGAGCATGACGGGATGGCGGGGCCGCGCGCCGCTTATCCGGTCACGCATCTGCACGAGGCTGATCACAGCGGTGATGCCTGGGCGTTTTTCGAGGAACTGCCCGTGCCGCTGCTCAAGCTTGCGCGCGATGGCATGATCCGGCAGTCCAACAGGCCGGGGCGTGATCTGCTCGGCGTCGACAGCACGCAGGACATGGCTTTCGGCGATGCGCTCGAAGGTCTGGGTCGGTCGATCAAGGACTGGATCGACGATGCCGCATCAGGGCGCGGCACCGTCCATGCCGAATTCCTGCGCGTGCGCCGCGATGATCGCGAGGTTTTCGTTCAGGTCACACTCAACCGCGCGATGGAAGCCGGCGAAAGCGTCCTCATCGCGGTCATGAACGACGCCACGGAATTGAAATCGCTCGAGGCGCAGTTCGTTCAAAGCCAGAAAATGCAGGCGATCGGACAGCTTGCAGGGGGCGTGGCGCATGATTTCAACAATCTCCTCACGGCGATCACGGGCCATTGCGACCTGCTGCTGCTGCGTCACGATCAGGGCGATCTGGACTACGCCGATCTCATGCAGATCAATCAGAACGCGAATCGTGCGGCCGCCCTGGTCAGCCAGCTTCTGGCCTATTCGCGCAAACAGACACTGCGCCCGCAACTGATCGATCTGCGCGAGACGCTCGCGGACCTGACCCATCTGCTCAATCGTCTGGTCGGGGAAAAGGTCTCTCTCGGGTTGAGCCACGACCCCGCATTGTCGGCCATTCGCGCCGACAAGCGGCAGCTGGAACAGGTGATCATGAACCTTGTCGTCAATGCGCGTGACGCGATGCCGAAAGGCGGCGACATACGGATCCTGACCGAGAACGTGACCCTGACAGAGCCTTTGCGCCGGGACAGGGCAGTGGTGGCACCGGGTCTCTATGTGTCGGTCAAGATCATCGACGCAGGGGTCGGCATTTCGCCCGACAAGGCCCAGAAGGTGTTCGAGCCGTTCTTCACGACCAAGCGGGCCGGCGAGGGAACGGGTCTGGGGCTGTCGACAGCTTACGGCATCGTGAAGCAGACCGGCGGGTTCATCTTTCTCGACAGCGTGCCGGACGAGGGCACCGTGTTCCAGCTGCTCTTCCCGGCGCATACGCAACCGGACGCGTGCGAGGTGGCCGATACCGGCGATGCGGTTCTGGCCGGACCTGCCAGCGGCGTGGTTCTTCTGGTGGAGGACGAAGCCCCCGTGCGGGCCTTCGCCAGCCGTGCATTGCAGATGCGCGGCTATACCGTCCTCGAGGCCGAATCGGCGGAAGACGCGCTCGACCTGCTCGAGGATCCTGCGGTTCGTGTCGATGTTTTCGTGACCGACGTGGTGATGCCGGGTCTGGATGGACCGACCTGGGTGCAACAGGCGCTCGGTGCCCGTCCAGAGGCGCGGGTTGTCTTCATGTCGGGCTATGCCGAAGAGACCTTCAGCGAAGTTCAGGCCAGGATCCCGCACTCGGTTTTCCTGCCGAAACCCTTTTCGCTCAAGGAGTTGACGGATACGGTTCAGCGCCAGACGGGATGACTGATCCCGCTGGCCGGCCGGTCAGGGCAAACGCCCGGTCTGCGGCTTGGGTTTGGCGGGCTGTGGCGAGAAGACCCCATCCCCGAGGATCCCGTCCCACAGCGCGAAATCGTCCGCGTACTTGCGGCGCAGCCGGCCTTCGACGCGCTTCGATAGTGTGAGTGGCATTTCGGGTGAGGTGTTCTCGGCCGCGGTTTCTATGGTTGTCCCGAGCCGGTCCTGCAGAAATGATCTGAGACCGGCCTGATCCTCGTAGCGGAACAGATGCGTGACCCGCGTGCCATTGCGTTGCGGTTCGAGAAACTTGGCCTGCGAGCCGACCATGGCAAAACCCGGCGGCTGCCCCGTGCAATAGGCGGTGACGAAGTCGTCGAAACTCATGCCCCGGGTGCTGTTGGCATCCTCGGCGAGGGCCGCGCGCTGTCGGTAGCGGAACCAGCTGCCAAGCCAGCTCACCGGTTCGCGCATCACGGCAACGACATCGACCTCCTCGCCGAGAAACCGCGCGATCATCGGGCGTATGAACCGGTTATAGCGAAAGACCGGCGCGTGCTTGAGTTCGGGCGGCGCGCTGATGACCATCGAGGCCAATGGCGCGAGGGCCGTCTCGTATGCCGTGCTGCCGGTCTTTGGAACCGATAGCAGCACCAATTTCTGCTTTGCGAACACAAGCATCGGCAGCCCCCCGCGGAAAATTGCACCATGACCCGCGCCAGCGATTTAAACCACTTGTTAATCCTTAAAGGTAAAACTGTCAGGACCAACAAATCCCTTGATCTGTTCCGGTATTGCACCCATAACAGAAAGAACAAGACATGAACATCCGTAATCATTGCCGCATGCATCAGGATGTGGAATAAGGAGGTGAATGAATGGCAACGGCAGATCTACTCTCCATGGATAACAAGCGCAACGCGGACAAGCAAAAGGCGCTCGACAGCGCCCTGGCCCAGATCGAACGCCAGTTCGGCAAGGGGTCGATCATGAAACTGGGCGGTGACAATGTCGTCGCCGATATCGAGGCCACCTCGACGGGATCGATCGGACTCGACATCGCGCTCGGCATCGGCGGCATCCCCAAGGGCCGGGTGGTCGAGGTCTATGGCCCGGAAAGCTCCGGCAAGACCACGCTGACGCTGCATTGTGTGGCGGAAGAACAGAAAAAGGGCGGCGTGTGCGCCTTTGTCGATGCCGAACACGCGCTCGATCCGATCTATGCGCGCAAGCTCGGGGTCGATCTCGACGAGCTTCTGATCTCTCAGCCCGATACCGGGGAGCAGGCGCTCGAGATCGTGGACACGCTCGTGCGCTCCGGCGCGGTCAGCATGGTCGTGGTCGATTCGGTGGCGGCCCTGACCCCGAAATCCGAGCTCGAGGGCGAGATGGGCGACAGCAGTGTCGGCGTTCACGCCCGGCTCATGAGCCAGGCCATGCGAAAACTGACCGGATCCATCAGCCGCACCAAATGCACGGTGATCTTCATCAATCAGATCCGCATGAAGATCGGCGTCATGTTCGGCAGCCCCGAAACGACGACCGGGGGCAACGCGCTCAAGTTCTACAGCTCGGTTCGCCTCGATATTCGCCGCATCGGGTCGATCAAGGATCGCGACGAGATTGTCGGCAACTCGACGCGCGTCAAGGTGGTCAAGAACAAGGTGGCGCCGCCCTTCAAGCAGGTGGAATTCGACATCATGTATGGCGAGGGCATCTCGAAACGGGGCGAGCTGATCGATATGGGCGTCAAGGCGGGCGTGGTCGAGAAATCCGGCAGCTGGTTCAGCTACGGGGACGAGCGTATCGGGCAGGGCCGTGAGAATGCCAAGAAATATCTGAAGGATCACCCCAACGTGGCCTTCGCCATCGAGGACAAGATCCGCGCCGCACATGGTCTGGACTTCGATATGCCCGAAGAGGCCAAGGGCGGTGACAACGACATTCTCGAAAGCTGAGAAGACCGCGCATGGGGACGCGGCCCGGCCTGCGACCGGGCCGCGTCTTCAGGCGGTGGACATGTCTCTTTCCCCCGGCTAAGCCTGCACGAAAGCAGGCCAGCCACATGCCCGGAAAAAGAGCTCCCCATGCCCACGCTGAATGACATTCGCGCCACGTTTCTCGATTTTTTCGAGCGCAACGATCACACCGTCGTCGACAGCTCGCCGCTGGTGCCGCGAAACGACCCGACTCTGATGTTCACCAATTCGGGCATGGTGCAGTTCAAGAACTGCTTCACCGGGCTCGAGCACCCGGGATACACGCGCGCGGCGACCAGCCAGAAATGCGTGCGCGCCGGCGGCAAGCACAACGATCTCGACAATGTCGGCTATACCGCGCGCCACCATACGTTCTTCGAGATGCTCGGAAATTTCAGCTTCGGGGATTATTTCAAGGAGCAGGCGATCCCCTATGCGTGGGATCTGCTGACCCGCGATTTCGGGCTCGACGCATCAAGGCTTCTGGTCACGGTCTATCACACCGATGACGAGGCCGCGGCCATCTGGAAGAAATACGCGGGCCTGCCCGACGAACGGATCATCCGCATCGCGACGGATGACAATTTCTGGTCGATGGGCCCGACCGGCCCCTGCGGGCCGTGCACCGAGATCTTCTACGATCACGGGCCCGGGATATGGGGCGGCCCGCCGGGCAGCGCCGAGGAGGATGGCGACCGCTTCATCGAGATCTGGAACCTCGTCTTCATGCAGAACGAGCGGTTCGCCGATGGCACGCAACGTGATCTTGACATGCAGTCGATCGATACCGGCATGGGGCTGGAGCGGATCGGCGCGCTGTTGCAGGGCAAGCACGACAATTACGACACCGATCTAATGCGGTATCTCATCGAGGCCAGTGCGCACGCCACCAGTGTCGATCCCGACGGTCCGGGAAAGGTGCATCACCGGGTGATCGCCGACCACCTGCGCTCGACGTCGTTCCTGATCGCCGATGGGGTGATGCCGGCCAACGAGGGGCGTGGTTACGTGCTGCGCCGGATCATGCGGCGCGCGATGCGGCATGCACATATGCTTGGCGCGAAGGATCCGGTCATGCACCGTCTGGTCTCGGCGCTCGTGGTGCAGATGGGGCAGGCCTTTCCGGAACTCGCGCGCGCGCAGCCACTGATCGAGGAGACGCTGCAGATCGAGGAGACGCGGTTCAAGCAGACGCTCGAGCGCGGCCTGCGTCTTCTGGATGAGGAGCTGGATCAGTTGCCCGACGGGGCGGCGCTGCCTGGCCCGGCCGCGTTCAAGCTTTATGACACATTCGGGTTTCCGCTCGATCTGACACAGGATGCGCTGCGCGAGCGCGGTCTGGCGGTCGATACCGACGGGTTCGAGGCGGCCATGGCCGAGCAGAAAGCCAAGGCACGCGCGGCATGGGCCGGGTCCGGCGAGACCGCCGATCAGACGGTCTGGTTCGACATCGCCGATGAAAACGGCGCGACCGATTTTCTGGGCTACGACACCGAAACGGCCGAGGGTGAAACGGTGGCGATTGTCGTGGACGGGGCCGTCACGGACAAGGTCTCGCAAGGCGCAGCCTGCCAGATCGTTCTCAACCAGACGCCGTTCTATGCGGAGGCCGGCGGTCAGGTCGGCGACACCGGCACGCTGGTGACGGATACCGGCCGGGCGCGCATCACCGACACGAAAAAGGTGTCCGGGGTGTTCATCCATTTCGCCGAGATCGAAGAGGGCGAGATCACCAGCCGGCAGGCGGCCCGACTGGCCGTCGATCACGACCGGCGCAGCACGATCCGCGCCAACCACTCGGCCACGCATCTGCTGCACGAGGCATTGCGCCGCGCGCTCGGGGACCATGTCGCGCAGCGCGGATCGCTCAACGCCCCGGACCGGCTGCGCTTCGATTTCAGCCACGCCAAACCGCTTAAGCCTGAGGAAATGACCCGTGTCGAGGAAGAGGTGAACGCCTTCATTCGTCAGAATGCGCCTGTCGAGACCCGGATCATGGCGACCGATGAGGCGCGCGATCTCGGCGCGCAGGCGCTTTTCGGCGAGAAATACGGCGACGAGGTGCGCGTCGTCTCGATGGGGATGCTGGAGGGCTCAAACAAGGGCAGTGACGGGCGCACCTACTCGATCGAGCTCTGCGGCGGGACCCATGTGCGCCAGACCGGCGATATCGGTGTTTTCGTGGCGCTTGGCGACACCGCGTCAAGCGCCGGCGTGCGCCGGATCGAGGCGCTGACAGGGGCGGCCGCGTTCGGCTATCTCAACGATCGGACAGCGCGTCTCGGCCAGGTCGCGAGCGACCTCAAGACAAGGCCCGAGGATGTCCCGGCGCGGGTCAGATCCCTCATGGACGAGCGTCGCGATCTGGTCAACGAGGTGGCCCAACTGCGCCGGGATCTGGCCATGGCCGGGGGTGCGGGGCAGGGTGATGCGGCGAGCCCGCGCGAGGTCGGCGGTGTCCGCTTCCTCGCGCAGGTGCTCTCGGGCGTGCAGGGGCGGGACCTGCCGCCGCTCATCGACGAGATGAAGGCGCGCATCGAAAGCGGTGCCATCCTGCTGATTGCCGATACCGGTGGCAAGGTAGCGGTCGCCGCGGGTGTGACCGATGATCTGACTGCGCGGCTTTCGGCGGTCGATCTGGTACGCGCCGCCGTCGCCGAACTCGGTGGCAAGGGCGGCGGGGGCCGGCCCGACATGGCGCAGGGCGGCGGCAACGACATCAACGGTGCCGAGGCCGCGATCACGGCGGCAGAGGGTGTTCTGACCGCCTGAGGAGACCGGATGAGCGCGTATTTCATAGGACGGATCACCGTGACCGATCCCGAAGGCTATCAGACCTACGCCCGCCAGACAGTGGCGCTGGCAGAGGCGTTTGGCGGTCGTTTTCTCGTCAAGGGCGGCGCGCAGACCCTTCTTGAGGGCGATGCGCCGGAGCGGCACGTGATCATCGAATTTCCCGACCGGAAGACCGCGCTCGACTGGTACAATTCCGACGAATACCGCCGCATATTGCCGCAGGCGCTGTCGGCAAGCCACCGCGATATCGTCATCGTGGATGGTATCTGACCCAAAAAGGAGAGACCCATGCCCGCCCTCTGGATTGCCCATGTGACCGTCACCGATGATGAGGCGTATGGTCGCTACGCGGCCCTGGCCGGACCCGCCATTGCAAACCATGGCGGTGCCTTCGTCGCCCGGGGCGGACGCTACGTGCAGCTGGAGGGCGTTGAGCGGGCGCGACACGTGGTCGCCCGCTTTCCCAGTGTCGAGGCGGCCGAAGCCTGTTATCACAGCCCTGAATATCAAAAGGCGCTCGATCATGCGCGGGGCGCGGCCGAGCGTGAGCTGGTGATCGTCGAAACCTCCGATTGAAACGGTGTTCGCCCCCAGCCGGTGACGAGAAAGAATGCGATGCGCGTCCTGCTGACGGTCCTGATCCTGTTTCACGCGTCGATTGCCGCGGCCGATGACCTGTCGCTGCTGAAGGAGGACGGGGTCGTCGCCCTGATGCGGCACGCGATCGCGCCCGGCACCGGCGATCCGGCGGGATTCGCGCTTGGCGATTGCAGCACGCAGCGCAACCTTGACGACCGCGGGCGGGCGCAGGCGCGGCGCACCGGACAGGCGCTGCGCGAGGCGGGTGTCACATTCGATCATGTCTGGACCAGCCAATGGTGCCGCTCATCCGATACGGCCGAGTTGATGGACATCGGCGAGGTCGTCGAGAAACCGCCGGTCAACTCGTTTTTCGCGGGGCGCGGGGATCGCGCGCGCCAGACGGCCGATACGCGCGCCCTGATCGAGGCGCTCCCAGCCTCGGCGCGGGTTTTGATCGTGACGCATCAGGTGAACATCACCGCGCTGACCGCGCGCGGCGTGCGGTCGGGCGAGATCATCGTCGTCCGCCGCACCGATGACGGGCTGAGGCCTGTCGGGCGGGTCTCGATCGCTCCGTGATCCTTTCGCGGGCCTGCATGGCGCGAACGCGGCGGCAACCGGGCGGCTTGCCTGCATTGCGTGTTTTCAAGGGGGGCCGAACTTGCTAGGTCCACCGGGGAACGGCGCGCGAGGCGAGAATGACCCCCATCAAGCTGCATAACACGAGAACCCGGCGGAAAGAGGTTTTCGAGCCTCTGGATGCAGGCAATGTGCGGATGTATGTCTGCGGGCCGACGGTGTACGACCGCGCGCATCTGGGCAACGCGCGGCCCGTCGTGGTGTTCGACGTGCTCTACCGGTTGTTGCGGCATGTCTACGGCAAGGGTCACGTGACCTATGTGCGCAATTTCACCGACGTGGATGATAAGATCAACACGCGCGCCTCCGAGACCGGCCGCGCGATCGGCGAGATCACGGCGGAGACGACGCAATGGTTTCTCGACGACATGGGCGAGCTTGGCGCGCTCGAGCCCGACCACATGCCCCGCGCGACGCAGTATATCCCGCAGATGGTGAAGATGATCGAGGGCCTCATCGAGAAGGGCCATGCGTATGAGGCCGAAAGCCATGTGCTTTTCGCCGTGGACAGCTGGCGTGACGGGTATGGCAAGCTGTCGGGGCGGTCCGTCGATGACATGATCGCCGGCGCGCGGGTCGAGGTGGCACCGTACAAGCGCAACCCGATGGATTTCGTCCTCTGGAAGCCGTCGGACGAGGATCAGCCCGGATGGGACAGCCCGTGGGGGCGCGGGCGGCCCGGTTGGCATATCGAATGCTCGGCGATGGCCTACGAATTGCTGGGAGAGAGTTTCGACATCCACGGCGGCGGCAATGATCTGATGTTCCCGCATCACGAAAACGAGATCGCGCAAAGCTGCTGCGCGCATCCCGAAGGGGAGTTCGCGCGGTACTGGCTGCATAACGAGATGCTGCAGGTCGAGGGCAAGAAGATGTCCAAGTCTCTGGGCAATTTCTTCACGGTGCGCGATCTGCTGGATCAGGGGATCCCGGGTGAGGTGATCCGCTTCGTGTTTCTCAGCACGCATTACCGCAAGCCGATGGACTGGACGGCGGAAAAGGCGCGGGAAGCGGAAAAAAGGTTAAAGAAATGGCGCGAACTTTCCAAAAGCACCATGCCAAGCAAACCACATCCTCGAATTTTGGACTCGCTTGAAGACGATTTAAACACAAGTCTTGCTATCACAGAATTGGAGGCTCTTTTTGCGCGTATAAATTTGTGGGAAAAGGGTTCCGTTTCAAAACTTGAAGAATTTGATAGTGTTATACAAGCTAAGGCTTGTTTTGTAGCTTCTGCACGGCTGCTCGGGCTTTTAATCGAACGAGACACCTCAAACGAACAAATTTCACCAAGTGATATGGCAAAGTCTGCGATCAACACTTTGTTCTATGCACGCCTAGATGCTCGTCGTAACAAAGACTGGTTAAAAGCAGATATACTTCGTGCGTTTCTTCAAATTTCCGGTGTGTCGGTAGAGGACGGCTTTGAGCCACGCTGGTTTCAGTCTGATGAACAGGAGCCGTTTGGCTGGCTTGTTTTGGAGAAACATTCACGGCAAGGAGTAGGACTTGAAAGGGAAGCGTTTAGGAGGATCGCCGAGAAGCGAGGAATTAATATCTGCGACAGTGAAGATGATCCTTTGGGCGGAATCAGTGGAAGTATGTATCCAAAAATAAATCTTGAGAACCTCCAACTAGGTTTGAAGTATCTCAATGACGATTGAACGCATCTATCTCTATGACACCACCTTGCGGGACGGGCAGCAGACGCAAGGGGTCAGCTTTTCGACGCCGGAAAAGGTGCAGATCGCCGCAGCGCTCGACCGGCTGGGGGTGGATTACATCGAAGGCGGCTGGCCGGGCGCCAACCCCACCGACAGCGCGTTTTTCGACGCGGTGCCGCAAACGCGGGCCACCATGACCGCGTTCGGGATGACCAAACGCACTGGGAGGTCGGCGGAAAACGACGACGTACTGGCCGCGGTGATGAATGCCGGCACCCCCGCTATCTGTCTGGTGGGCAAATGCCACGATTTCCACGTCCGCGACGCCCTTGGCATCACGCTGGACGAGAATGTCGAGAATATCGCGCGCTCGGTCGCGCATCTCGTGGCCGAGGGCCGCGAGGCGGTGTTCGACGCCGAGCATTTCTTCGATGGCTACGCGGATAATCCGGACTATGCCCTGACCTGTCTGTGTGCAGCAATGGATGCGGGCGCGCGCTGGATCGTGCTGTGCGACACCAATGGCGGCACGCTGCCCACGGAAATCGGGCGCATCGTGGCCGAGGTGATCGCGGCTGGCATCCCCGGTGACCGGCTGGGCATTCACACCCATGACGATACCGGCAATGCGGTGGCCGGCAGCCTCGCGGCGGTCGATGCCGGGGCGCGACAGGTGCAGGGCACGCTCAATGGGCTGGGCGAGCGCTGCGGCAATGCCAATCTGACGACGCTGATCCCGACCTTGATGCTCAAGACGCCTTATGCCGAGCGGTTCGAGATCGGGGTGAGTCGGGACGGATTGCAGCGCCTTACCGCCGTGAGCCGCCAGTTGGACGAGATCCTAAACCGCGTGCCGCTGCGACAGGCGGCCTATGTCGGCGCGTCGGCTTTCGCCCACAAGGCCGGGCTGCACGCGAGCGCGATCCTGAAGAATCCCAGCACCTACGAGCATATCGACCCGGAAACGGTCGGCAATGCGCGCATCATCCCGATGTCCAATCAGGCCGGGCAATCCAACCTGCGCCGGCGTCTCGCGGAGGCGGGGATCGAGGCCAGCCCCGGCGATCCGGCGCTTGCCCGGCTGCTGGAGACGATCAAGACTCGCGAGGAAGAGGGCTATACCTATGACAGCGCGCAGGCCAGCTTCGAGATCCTCGCGCGTGCGGAGCTTGGGCAGATGCCGCATTTCTTCGAGGTCAAGCGCTACAAGGTGACGGTCGAGCGGCGCA